>Ga0208029_1000991_pt1 | contig 14143 bp, 9 predicted proteins | sample MalvireepMed_s12_FD_184242 | JGI IMG/M metagenome (GOLD analysis project Ga0208029, IMG submission 184242) | Marine viral communities from the Global Malaspina Expedition - Malaspina viral metaG DeepMed_s12 (SPAdes) (version 2) | ecosystem: Environmental > Aquatic > Marine > Oceanic | place... | reverse complement strand
TTGCAATTCTTCAAATAGGAAAATATTAGAAGCAATTGCTTTGAATCTCGTTATCGAAAACTGGCGTTTTATATTACCACGAGATAATAAGCAGATTTGCTCACGACCCGGGCGTGGGCTCTCTTATTAGTGGTAAAGGTACCGCCAGTGCCTCGATAACAATAAGTTGAGATCCACGCTCATTTATTTCAGAAAAGAGTTTTCTCATAGATTTCAAGCATTTCTTTTGTTGTTTACATTGATGAAGTATTGTTCTTACAATGTTTTATATAATGAACCAACTAACTACCTCATTATGGTTTTGTTTATTGCCTTTAAACCTTTCATATGGTTTGAGGGTATCGGTCATGGACAGACTTTTTGTAAAGAAACCAAAAGGTCCTATTTAGACCATTTTTGTTACGGGATTGATGATATAAATTATTGATTTTGGCATACGATACACAGTTATCCCGTAATAATACTCTTCACGAATCACGGAAACCACCGTGTAAACTATTAGCAAGCTTAGAACGAATTTTTAAGGTTTCGCTGGCAACCTGAACTATCATAGCTTTGGTATGAAATTCAAACAGTGAAACTAAAATGTTTAACTAATTTAAATTAAAGTATATAAGAAGAAACAGTCAAAAAATAGCATCAACAATAAATTAGTTTCAAACTAAAAAAAAAGGCTCTCCGCCATTGTGGAAAGTGATCGGAAAGCCTTTGTATCAATTAAACGAAGTCTAACTAATAACATTTCAAAATTATGCAAAAAAAGTGTGTAATAAGAGATAAGTGTATACTATTATTTACCCTGCTTATCTTTTCAATTGGAACGTATTCCCTATTTGGGAATACCAGGGGTATTAATTTATTTGATTTAGCTGCATACCAACATCGGATCAAAGGAGTGGTCACTGATACCAATGGCATTCCTATTCAAGGCGTTAATGTAGAAGTAAGAGACGCCGTTCAGGGAACATTCACTAATGAAGATGGTATCTTTTATTTAGAGGCCAGTCCTTCCGATGTTTTGGTTGTCAGTTACATTGGTTTTAAAACCCTTGTAGTAAAAGTGGGAGATACCGAAGAACTTTCCTTGGTATTGGAAGAAGATATTACCGATTTAGGTGCTGTTACGGTTAATGCTGGATATTACACGGTATCTGAAAAAGAACGTACGGGAAGTATTTCTAAAATCACCGCTGCTGCTATTGAGGAACAACCCGTCACTAATGTTTTAGCAACTATGCAGGGACAGATGCCAGGTGTAAATATTTCCCAAACCACTGGAATGCCAGGGGGTGGATTTTCCATCCAGATACGAGGACAAAATAGTTTGCGATTGGATGCCAATGCCCCACTCTATGTTATTGATGGCGTTCCCTATGCCTCCGAAGGAATTGGATCTAACAGTACATCAGGTGTACTTGCTGGAAGCACGAGTCCACTAAACAGTATTAATCCTGATAACATTGCGAGTATCGAGGTATTAAAGGATGCTGATGCCACTGCTATTTATGGTTCTCGTGGAGCTAATGGTGTGGTGCTTATTACCACTAAAAAAGGAAAAGCTGGTAAAACCCAAATAGTAGCAAATTATTCCTATGGCTTAGGACAAGTAACCCGCTTCATTGATTTAATGGATACCACTGCGTACTTACAAATGCGAAGGGAAGCTTTTGCCAATGATGGAATTACCAATTATCCCTCCAATGCTTATGATGTAAATGGAACTTGGGATCAACATCGATATACGGATTGGCAAGAGATTCTTACAGGCGGTTCAGCAGCATATACCAATGCTGGAATCAGTATTTCAGGTGGAGGCTCACAAACCAATTTCTTCCTGAGCGGTAATTTTTTAAATCAAACTACAGTATTTCCTGGGGATTTTCGTTATCAAAAAGGAAATGTTCACTTGGGAATAAACCATACCTCTACTGATCAAAAGTTTTCAGTTTCTTTTTCAGGAACGTATACTACTCAGGATAACAACCTGCCTTATACCGACCTTACATACATCTCTAGAACGCTCCCACCAAATGCCCCTGCGCTCTATAACTCCGATGAAAGCCTTAATTGGGAAAACGGAACCTTCAACAATCCTTTGAGCGCTTTTGAAGGGGAATTCAATGCAATCACCTATGATCTAGTTGCCAATAGTCTTATTTCCTACAAACCTTTTAGAGGATTGGAACTTAGCTCCTCTTTTGGTTATACTAATTTACAACATAGGGAAAACAACTCTAATCCCTCTACGCTATACAACCCTGCCTTCGGAATAGGTCCTGACAATTCTGCAATTTTCCTAACTCAAACTAATAGAGATTCATGGATTATTGAGCCTCGGCTACGTTATCAAACCAAACTAGGGACTCTGTCCATGGATTTTCTAACTGGCGCCACCTTTCAAAATCGAACAAATTACAATCTGGGACAACTTGCTATTGGGTTTCCCTCTAATAGTCTAATCCATAATTTAGAAGCGGCATCCTCCATACAAGTGAACGGTTATGATAATGCTATGTATAGATACCAAGCTTTGTTTGGAAGAGTAAATCTAAATTTTAAAGGACGCTATATTTTAAACCTAACAGGAAGACGTGATGGTTCCTCTCGTTTTGGACCCGGGAATCAATTTGCTAATTTCGGAGCTATTGGAGCTGCTTGGTTATTCGCTGAAGAAACTTGGGTTAAGAAAGGACTACCCTTCATCAGTTTCGGAAAACTTAGAGGAAGCTATGGAACTACTGGAAGTGACCAGATTGGTGATTATCAATATTTAGATACCTACGCTACGTCGGGAGGACTCTATGGTGGAAATGTAGGACTTACCCCTACTCGTTTATTTAATTCCAACTTTGGATGGGAAACTAATAAAAAACTGGAACTGGCACTAGAAACAGGGTTTCTAAAAGATAGGTTATTTTTTACCACTGCTTGGTATAAAAATCGATCTTCCAATCAATTGGTGGGCATTCCGCTACCCGCTACTACTGGCTTTACTTCTATTCAAGCGAATTTAAATGCCACTGTAGAAAATCAGGGGTGGGAATTTACACTTCGAAGCGTCAACCTCAACCATAAGGATTGGAACTGGACGACCAATATGAACCTGACCATCCCAGAAAACAAACTATTATCCTTCCCCGATTTAGAAGGCTCTACTTATCGAAATCGCCTCGTTATTGGCAAGGCTTTAAATATCGACAAAGTATATCACTACACAGGTCTTAATAGTGATACTGGAGTTTACAAATTCGAGGATTACAATAACGATGGTGCCATTGCATCTCCAGATGACAGGCAATTCATTCAGGACTTAAATCCCAAATTCTTTGGAGGGATTCAAAATCAAATCTCCTATAAACAGTTCAAGTTTGACTTTTTATTTCAATTTGTTAAAAAAGAGGCACCAAATGCATTTGCTTCTTTTGGTATGCCCGGACTAATGAGCAATCAACCATTAGAAGTATCTGATAGGTGGCAAAATCCAAATACATTAGGCACCTATCAGCGTTACTCCACTGGTGTTGATACAGAAATACGTAATGGTTACCTAAACTATCAACAGAGTAATGCAGCTATTTCTGATGCCTCTTTCATCAGGCTTAAAAACTTATCCATCTCTTATACGATTCCGAAGAAATGGTTCTATGATATAGAGTGCCGCATTTTTATGCAAGGGCAAAACTTACTCACCTTTACGCCCTATAAAGGAGGGGATCCAGAGTTTGAGTTTTCAGGACGTTTACCACCCTTAAAACTTTTCACCACTGGCATTGAACTACGCTTTTAATCTTCAAAATATAAAACAATGAAAATACATAAGAATATCATCTATAACATTATCACACCGATCAGTTTGTTGATTTTCTGTGCTGGTTGCGAATCTTTTGTAGAAATTCCACTACCTGATACGGAACTCAATACCTCCTTTGTTTTTGAGGATGTTGCAACAGCTGAGGCTGCCATAACCGCAATCTATGCATCACTAAGAGATGAAGGACTTTTGACTGGAAAAGTTTCTGGAATATCACATCAATTAGGAGTCTACAGTGATGAACTTACTTATTATGGTCCTTCAGAAAATCTGAGCTATCAATTTTATTTAAACAATCTTTCCGCTTCAGATACTCGAATGGAATCCCTGTGGAATTATAGCTACGAGCAGTTATATGCAGCCAACTCTGCGTTGGAGGGCATTAGACAGAGTAGCGCATTAAGCGAAGAACAAAGAACTTTCCTCACGGGAGAAGCGCTATTTCTAAGAGGACTTATTCATTTTTATTTGGTGAACCTCTATGGTGACATTCCCTATGCAGACAGTACCGATTATAACCAAAATAGCACATCAGCTAGAATGGAAAGCACTACCGTTTATCAATATATCATAGAGGATTTACAAACTGCGGTGAAACAATTACCCACAGCCTACCACTCTCCTGATCGGGTACGTCCAAACCGAGCTGCAGCACAGTCACTTCTTGCAAGAGTGTACTTATTCCAAGGCGACTGGCAGAACGCTTCTAATATGGCATCAGCAGTTTTAAATCAAACAGACCGCTACCTTTTAGAAAGTCCAGCACTCACCTTCTTAAAAGGAAGTACATCCACCATTTGGCAATTGAGTCCTTCCCAGGTGGGATACAACACCCATGAAGCCAGCACCTTTATCTTTACAGCTGGTCCTCCCCCACAATCTGCATTGAGTGAGGACTTAGTAGCTGCCTTTTCCAATGAAGACTTAAGAAAGGATGCATGGATTCGTTCTATTCATGACGCATCAGAAACGTGGTACATGCCTTATAAATACACCCTCAATCTTTATGAAGGCAGTGGGATGGAATACTCCAAAGTAATTCGGTTGGCCGAAGTGTACTTAATTCGTGCAGAGGCACGTGTCCAATTTGGAGATTTAATTGGCGCTGTGGAAGACCTCAACGTTATTTTAAATCGAGCTGGGCTTGAAAAATCTTTGGCAACAACTAAAGAAGCTATCCTAGAGCAAATATACCTGCAATCCCGTCTAGAATTTTTCACCGAACATGGACACCGATACTTTCAACTTAAACGAAGGGGAGCATTAGATGCAGAATTAAGCAATATTAAACCTGGTTGGAACAGCACGGATATTTTATGGCCAATCCCAGACTCAGAAATTAGCCTAAACCCAAATCTTAATCCACAAAATCCAGGTTATTAAACTTTTAACCCTAGTATTTATGAAACAAACAATAAAATTTCAAAATAGTCCTTACTCTATTTGGAAGCCCCTATTCATCTTTTTATTAGTTTTTATTATTGATTCCTGCCCTCTTTTTGGGCAGGAATCTCCCAAAAATGTAGTCTCCCCAGCGGATTATAACCTTTGGTCAACCATGGATTTTAAAGATGTATCAAACAATGGCAACTGGGTTACCTATAACATGCGGCATACCAATGGAAACGATACCTTATGGGTTCGTCATACCACCTCTGATAAAACCTATAATATTCCTGGTGGTTACAAAGCGTGTTTCGTGGAAGAAAGCTATTGGATGGGACTAAATTCATCTGGGCAATTGATCGTACAAAATTTTAAAAATGAAAATAGGCAGATTTTTGACAAGGTTTCCTTTTACCAGGTGGCTAAAAAAGAACAAGTACTCATTTTAGCAAGCCGTATAGATGCAACAAACTTTTCACTAAGGCTAATCAATTTAAAAAGTTATCAAACGATTAAAACCTTTCTAGCGACTGCCTATAGTTTAAGCCCCTCGGGCGAAAAACTAGCGTATGCCACTTATAAAAATGGTGAGACCCAGCTTAGATCCATTTCCATAGGTGGCTTGCTTTCAAGAACGCTGACTAAACTTCATAAAGAAAGAATATCGAAAATTATATGGGAACCACATGGAAAAGCCATCGCATTTACTGCTGAGTCCATGGAAAAAAAACATAAAACAGCCTTGTACCATTATGGGCTTTCCAATCAAAGACTTACCTTCATGCAACCAGAAAAGACGAAAGGTTTTCCAATAGACAGGCAACTACGCACACAAATTGAAAAGGATTTTTATTTTTCTGAAGATGGAAAATCCATTTTTGTTACCTTGGAAAAAGATAAGGATACCACTACCATAAACCCATTAGATCCCGAGGTTTGGAATACGCTCGATAAAAGGGAATACCCAAGAAGAGTCTTGACTGGTTCGGTTAAAGATTGGCAGGGAACCGCTGTTTGGTATCCTAAAGAAGGCTCCTTTTTTTGGTTTACCGAAGGTTTTACTGATTACAACTTAATCCCCCATAAGGACATGGCGATTGTTTCCAGTGTTGAAGGTGACACACCTAAGCTCACCTATTTTTATGACCCGGAATATTACCTGGTCGACCTTAAAAAAAGAACTAAAAAGATACTTGCCGCTCCCGATCTGGAAAAGCCGGACTATTTAAAAGTCGCCCCATCGGGTAATTACATCCTCTATTTTACCAAAAAAAGCGGTTGGTTTGTGTATGATCTAAAAAGCAAACAGCATCGGAACATAAGCAAATTACTCCCGACCTCGACCATAGGACAGGAATTTGCTTTTAGAAACTCCATCGCTCCCTATGGTTTTGGAGGGTTTACCAAAGAAGAGGATGCCATCCTCCTTTATGACCGTTATGATATCTGGAAGGTACATCTTTATGATGACCATCACAAGCGCCTGACACGCGGTAGGGAAAAACAGCTTCGCTTTCGGGTCGTTCCCAAAAAAAAGGTTGAAAATGCGACCATGGACAGTCCCCTTATCGATCTTGATAAAAAACAGCTTTTAAAGGCCACCAACCTCGATAAGAGTATACAGGGATATTATTATTGGAACGTTAAAGAAAAACCTTGGATCATGGGGAACAATCGCAGCAATGCCATCAAAAGAGCGCAGGAAAAAGATGTTTTTGTTTATGTGCGACAGGATTTCAGTACCCCGCCCGCCCTAATGGTAGCCCGGGGATGGGGTGGTAAACCGCAACAGGTATTCCAAAGCAACCCGCACTATAAAAACTACCTATGGGGGAAGGCCGAGCATATCCAATACCGCAATAAAAAAGGAAAATCCTTAAAAGCCTGTCTTTTTTATCCGGCAGGCTACGATCCCCAAAAAAAATATCCCATGGTCGTGGAAGTTTACGAAAAAAAGGCTTCCCTGTTACATTTGTACCATAACCCCTCTTGGTATAATTCCGATGGGTTTAATGTATCCAACCTTACCCAAAAGGGATATTTTGTACTGCTTCCCGATATTTACATTGATATAGGGACTGCTGGGGACAATGCCGTGGATTGCGTGACTGCCGCTATTTCGGTTGCGCTGGATACGCCCTCCATAGATCCGAAAAGTATAGGGCTTATGGGGCATTCCTTTGGTGGCTTTGAGACCAATTACATCCTTACAAAATCCAAGCTGTTTGCAGCGGGTGTATCCGGGGGATCCATTACCGATCTTATAAGTTCCTCTTTTAGTATAACCCCGGCACATGGTTATGCCGAGTATGCATATCATGAGGGATACCAGACATCCATGATGGTTTCATTCTTCGAGGACAAAGACCGTTATATGAAGAACTCGCCCGTTTTCCATGCCGATGGTATACAGGTTCCCTTGCTCCTATGGTCAGGAAAAAAAGAAACACGGGTACCATACCAGCAATCCATAGAACTTTTCCTGGCGCTAAGAAGGCTCGGGAAACCGGCCGTGATGCTGTTATATCCCGAAGGGGGGCATTCCTTGTTTAACCGCCACTCACAAAAAAACCTGACCCAAAAAACAGAAAAGTGGTTTGACTATTACTTAAAAGACAGCTCCAAACCCGATTGGGCACTGCCTCAATAATTTTTTAAGAGAAAATATAAATAACAATGCAGCTCCTTTTCGAGCTGCATTGCCTTTGTTAACCCCTATTTCAGCCTATTGCTGAATCTTATTCAAGGGATTTGGACAACTAACTGACGTAAGTTGATCATACAGAACTGCTCCGTTAAACGTACAAGGATCTCCTGGATCTGTTGTACACGCTATTCTAGCTACACAGGGCTCCTGTTGGCTCAAATGCTCATATCCAGTTCGTTCTACCATACGATCCGATGCCTTGTCCATCGCATGGGTGGAAAAGGCGCCGGCTATCGCAAGTGTCACTACTGATATAGGTAAAACTGATTTTAAAAATTTTGTTTTCATCATCATTATTATTTAATGGTTTATAAATAGGATCTACTTTTTTCTACAGGTGTTCGATCTTTATTCCTGCTACTTGCGCATGTAGTTCTTTTTATTGTTTAGTTTTATAAGCTTCGGTTACAGGGCTTTCCAATCGGTAACTGACTATCCAATGATCGATAAGGACATACATTCGATTTTTAAATACCCTAAAACTCCTTATTTTATGATGCCCTATATCGTATCCATAAAAGCTTAGCAGGTAATCCCCTGTTATCAAATCATATACATCTATCACACTTGCCTTTTGAAGCATTGCTAGCGGCTCATATTTACCTGCCAGTGTAGAATTCACAAAAAGTAAGTTGCCATAAGTAGCACTTGTTTTATTAACTACCAGTGGAGGGGATCCCAACTTATAAGACTTTTTATTTTTTAGATAGACGATATCCAATTGCGGTTGGCTGATGGTATCAATGGTATTTCCGAAAACATCGGCATATAACGCTCTATCTGCGGTAAAAAAAGTATTATGATATCGATATACATAAACCAGTCTCTCTAAATCCTTGTTATAATGCAAGTCTCCTTCGGTATCAAATACGCCATCAAGCTGTTTTTGAATTAAGTTTTCTGTATAATAAATAGGCTTTTTACTTTCCAAATACATCAGTCCCAAGGTATTGGTTTTGGTCTTTTGTAAAATCATTCGAAACGCTATCGTTATTGAGTCTATGGGGGCGATACGGGAAAAATAAATCGGTACCTTTTTTACAAAAGAGGCTTCCCATCCAGCTATTTCTCCTCTAAATACAGAGGAGGTATTCCCATCTGCTAAATAAAAATAGGGGGGGTGTACGCGAACCTGAATAGCAGAAAACTCAAAATCAGTACTATCCAATTTTATTTGTACTTCCTTTTGATGGGTAAGTGAACTATCCAAAATTGTCATATGGAAAGGTGCTGTGGAATTACCCAGGTATATATTTTCATCATCCACACCAGCAAAATAGTAGGAGTTATATTCTAAATCCAGCTGTTTAACTTTGACCGCTGGAAAATGAGGATATCGGCGTACAAAAGGATTGTGTTTATGAATGGTCTTTTCTGAGGTTATATAAAGTACAATCACCGTTCCTACTGCAAAGGTAGTTAGTAAAAGTAAAATCAAACATACCTTTCGGAAGCTAGTTTTTTGGTATTCGATTAACATAATTCCAATAACCGCCAAAAGAATAAAGACACCATTGAAGATCATATGCGTTGTCCACCCCATATCCTCCAGAACGCCACCACATGAACAGGGCACAAAAGCGCTATAATTCAACGTAATATAAATGTAGGTGGTAAACATGACCATGAGTGTCATGGCGGCATACAATCCAATTGCTCTTGTTTTTTTAAAGAATAATGGTATTGCAATTAAAACTTCCAATAACGGGACCATCCAAGCAATTATAGCCGCATATATAGATATCATAGGGGACTGTCCTAACTGCATTCTGAAATTCTGAAAATTCAAAAACTTGCTTACCGAAGCGTATACGAATAACAGTACATACAGCAGACAGATTCCCCATAATATAATTCTCCTTACCTTCATTCTTCATGTACTTAAATGAATTGGTTTGAGGGGAAATAATTTATTTTGAATAAAATTAATACAGGGTTTTGGATTAGCTTTTATCAAAAACTGGACAATTGTTATTGAAAACAGGCTTTTTTAAATATTTTGAGGATGCTATCTCAGGAAGCTTGAAATATCCCCTTCACCTCCTTATATATCCTTTTATAATTTTCTTTTAGTTCTTTAGCTGTATAGACTTTTTCTGGTAAAGGTTTGACCTTATCAAATTCAGGCACTGGAAAGCGAATCTTTCGATCTTTTCCATCTGCAAAGCTGATAAATTCCCCTTGCCGTAAACTAAAAAACGTACTTGCTCTATTTTTAGCAATTTCTCGTTCTCCTGTGGTAATCCTAGCTTCAAAGCTGAGTGAACTACTTTTAGTAACACTCCTGGTTTTTGTTTTTATCATCTCAAAAAACTGTTCATAATACTTTGCGGTCAACGGATCATTCGCCTTGCCAAAGAATTGATAGGATAGGTTACTAAGAATCGCTCTACTTCCCTTGTCCCCGTACATCATGTCATTCTGGACTTTATCTTGCAACACATACACCGTGGCGATATCAAAACTTCGAAGGGTCGCTGGTATTCGATGCATGTTCAACAGTCGCAAGGTCGGTGCTTCTTCCATTAACAAAAAAGAGGGGGCTGCATTTCTAACTGACATCTGTTTTACAGCCGTATGCATAATGGTTGCAATCACGGGCGCATAGGCTGCCTCATAAAGTGGATTGTTTACCACTGATAAAACAGTAGGTTTTGGAAGTCGATTTAAATGAAGTGGTGTTTCATCAGCTGATAAAGCCATAAAGAGTCGCTGACTGCTAATTTTCTTAAGCGCATTGGAAAGCGTGCTCTTGACCCCTGCCGTTTGTTTTTCCGATTCTACCCCTTGTATAAAGGCAGCAGCCATTCCTGTAGCAATGCGATTGGTTTGTAAGAAAGCCACTAGACTTTCTGTGTCTAATAACTGATATAATATGATCAAATGGGGTAAAGTGCAATAGGCAGGATAGGTACTTTTTAGCTTCCAAATAAGCCCGCTTATCAGGCCTTCCGCTGCATCTTTAAAAAAGTGATTCGCTCCTTTATACGTATCAGAGGTCTGTTCCAATAGATTTTCAACTAAAACCCGCGATACTTCATACACACTTTCTTCATTGGGTAAATATCGGGGCGCTATAGGATTCACTTTGGAATATATGGTGTCTAAACAAATCACTTTAAAATCAATCCCTGAATCCTTTAATAAAGGATAAGCTAATTCCGTAATTTCAAAATGTTTGTAATCATGGATGATTCCACTAAACTGATGCTTTTTAAAATGCTGTAATAACCCATAGGTAACACTTGCTGTCTTGCCACTCCCAGCAGCGCCGATCACGGATATGCCTCTGCGAATGTTTTCCAATATTAGTTTTCCAGATTGAAGTTTTAAAATCGCTTTAAATCGTCTATCAGTACCACTACTCCCCTCTTTTGTCAAAATTCCAAACAAGATTACATTTATAAGCAACATTGGGCAATAGAGATGTATCACACTTTTAGAAATCATCTGTATATCATGCCCATAACTTCCTTCTATCCATAGAAGGTTCATCAATATAAGTGATAGAAACAAGCCATATTTACTATACCGAATCAATACAAATGCGATGCATCCCATCCCAATGAAAACCCACAAATATGTCCAAACATTTATCATCCTTCTCCACTTTAATATCCAATGGATGATGAGCGAATCCCAACATCAATTCCTTTTTTAACCTGTTTAAGTGCTTTAATTGCCAGTTGCACTTTATTGGTAGGAATGGTAGTCACGGGGACCTGTTGCTCTTTTAGTAATTTCAATGCAAGGGCTTTCTCATTTGATGGGAGTTGCAACACTTTCAAAAAGAATTTCGTAGGCTTATGCTTTAATAGCTTTCGTGCTTTATAGGATTCCACATAATTCCGATTGTATGCAAACATTCTATCAAATACCTTTTCAGCATCTTTATAAAATTGATTCCTATCGAATCCCCTTTTCACTTCTTTCCCATTGATGGTCACTTTGGAAGCTTTATAGGTACTCCCAGGAGAAAGACTTACGCTATTGGAAGCATCCTTTCTACTAACAATAATATGGATATGGGATTGATTCCCGGGTTTCTCCATCCCTTGAACAATGCGCTTGCCATGCAGCTGATGGGGCGCTTCCCTTTCCAACTGTTCTATGCGCTTATGCAGTTCTCTTTGTTTGACCAATTTCGCTTTTTTAGCAGTTGGTTGCGTTCCCTTCTGAGCGCTCTGAATTTCCATAGGAAACTTGCGAAGTTCTTGCTTGAGCTTAAGGATCTCACTAGCATACTTTTGATTTTCTATAATTTCCGTATCGCTTCCTTTGAAATAACGCTTATGCTCTAGTTTTGCATAATATTTTATATCAGCAATGGTCACTTTTCTTCCATTGATTTCACGATTAAAAGACGTTACATAGGCTTCCATTACGGCTTTGGTGTATCGTTTTAAATCAGTAACAGAATTGTTTATAGCCCTTAGTTCACGTTGACTTGGATTGATGGTAATGGAATAAAACTTAGGCTCTGTTTTCTTTAGCTTTGCGGTATTGCTATCAATTTCTTTAATAACCTCCTCCCTATTTATTGCTTCCCCATATTGATTAAAAAAATGTTCCATTTCCTCTTTGGAGACCCCTTCATTTTCTTTTTCTAGATACGCTACATAACCGCTTACACTTTGCGGATAACTGCCTTCTAATTTTTGTGCTGATATTGTTACATACATAAGCATTTCCTTTATAATTCATCTACATCTCTTTTCTTCTCTACAAACTTGGGAGGCTTTTTCTTGGGCTTCTTTTCCACAAACTTGGGTGTATCCTTGAGGGCTGCGCCTTCAAAAAGGGCTTGTAACATTGACAAAGTAGGTTTTGTCTGCGTCTTTTCTTGTTCTTTAATCACCGCAATCACATGATTGATTCTTTTTTTCACTAAGCTTTCTAAGGTCTGTATTTTAGAATCCATGCGTTCTTTTGGAGAGATCCCACTCGTTTCAAAAAATTCCAGCATCACTAATAAAGTCATGGATTGAGAATACCCCAATTGTTTGCAATAGCTCCTAAACTTCTTCATCACGGATTCCTTTATTTTAACCGTCACAAAGGGTTCTTTTTCGTATCCTTTATCCATTTTTTAGTAAAATTTGTATAGGTTTTACTGGGCTAAGCGGTTTTTTTAGTAAAAAACGAACTTTAGTCTCCCCCTATTGACATGTATTTTGATATGAATTCTAGGCAATCCCTATCAAATACTAACAATTCAAATCAGTAACCACGCGTCAGCGGGTTACCCTCTTGCTACTCCATTTTGTCCCGCAGGGACAAAATTCATACATCCCACCAAAGTGGGTGCCTTATTTCAATGGTGCTAAAATGGTCATATAAGGAAAGTCAAATCGTCCGTTTGGAAAGCTGTCAAAACGAACCTATTTTTATGACCAAAAAGGCTGTTACCTTATATTTTAAAGATACTAATTTCAAGGGATTACCCATAAAAAAAGCCCATCATAATGGATGGGCGTGATTGGTGTTATTTGCTATTTAGATATTGAAAACATACTTATAATTGTATAGATTTCGTATCGCTTCTTCTTCCAATAGGGATTCATAATTTACATAGTGTTCCCTAGCGTAGTGCTTTAATTGTTTCCCAAATCGACTTTCCACATCTTTTTTGGACATGGAAAGCAACCGATTTTGGGTGTCGTTATCGAGGTTATTGTAATTCAAATAAACCATAATCTTAAAATTTAGCCCTTACAAATCATATAAGTTGGGATCAAAATCATCTGGATAATTTCCTTGGTCTTGACATGCTTCCAGCCAAATTTCAAATTCTTTATTATTTTTTTCCATCATCTTTATTTTACAACAAACCATTATCCGCAAAACTGAAGTACTTCCCACAGGGGCTTAAAATAATATGGTCTAATACTTTCACATCAAGATACAAACCTGCTTTTTTGATTTTTTGTGTAATTTCTTTATCCTGTTCACTGGCTTTTAGCGTGCCACTGGGATGGTTATGACATAAAATTACAGCTGTAGATAGGCTTTTTAGAATAACAGCATATAAGATTCTGATATCCACTAAAGTGCCCGTGATACCGCCTATGGAAAGCGTATAGATTCCTTTTACCTTATTGCTATTATTTAACAATAAGACTTTAAAAGTCTCTTGTAAAGCGATGGTATTCATATCAAAGGATTGTAAAAGAATAGCAGCAGCTTTGCTACTACTGGAAATAGTTGTTTCACAACTGGTCAAAAAACTTTCTTTATAC
>Ga0208029_1000986_pt1 | contig 14195 bp, 18 predicted proteins | sample MalvireepMed_s12_FD_184242 | JGI IMG/M metagenome (GOLD analysis project Ga0208029, IMG submission 184242) | Marine viral communities from the Global Malaspina Expedition - Malaspina viral metaG DeepMed_s12 (SPAdes) (version 2) | ecosystem: Environmental > Aquatic > Marine > Oceanic | place... | reverse complement strand
TGGCTACCCTATGCTATTCTTATGACAGCATTACTTGCATCAGCCGTGGGAAAAGTAATTGTGAAGCTACCTGCTGTACTGGTCTTATCACCACCAAAATCAAAGACAGCAACCGCAGGATCTCCTGAAGCTGTGTCGTTAAAAATCATGCACCCTCTAGCCGTTATGGTAGCGGTACCAAAAGTTAAATCAGCAAAATCCGTGAACGCTGTGGTTCCAGATGTAGTAGGCGCTACTTTAGTTAAAGTGCCCCCTTTTGCTGTGTAATTAGTACCCGTTGCCTCTTGGTTAGTGCTGTAAGCTGTAGTAGAAGCACTCATAGTAGCTGAACTGGTATAAAGAGCCAGTTTAAACGTATTACCGTTTGTCGCAAAATTATGCGTAGCCGTCATCAATTCACTTTTAAAGCTAGTACACATTGCTTGTGTTATTGCCATTATAGTCTCCTAATAATGTTAGCTAGGTCTTTTTGACCTTGTTTCTCTAATAAATTGCATATCGTACACATGTGGTTATTAACCGCTTGTTGCATATAATACGCAATCACCTTTTTGCATACTTTTTCAAAAGCATGAGCTTGTTCCCTTATGGGTGCAGGGGCTTGGTCACTGACAGAGATTATTTTCTTTGTGGCCATATCTGCCACTTCCTCTACCGTGTGCCCTCTGTTATCCGTTGTGGTAACACCTAGATTTCCAATTTGTGTATCTGATTCAAATGAAAACATCAGTATTTTTCAGGCTCCACAATTCCTTCTTGTACTTGTCCGTCGTGCCTTCCCACTAATCCTATAGGAATAGCTTGTTGCTTTTCAACCTCTGACCACCTACAAATCTTTATTTCATTATTAATCGTGTAAGTAACAAAAGGATCTTCTAATCGATGATACCCATACAATTTTTCTTGAACAGGTACGTCAGCATCTAAAAGACCAGACGTCAAAGCCACTTGAACAATGATACCTTTATCCATACATTTCGCCAACCAAAATTCACAACAACCACGTCCTTGTTCCGCAAAATAGAGGTTCCCCTTATAAGTAAAATCCGCTCCAAACATACTAATACCACCGACGTTATTCCATAGTGCAAAAGCTATAGCGTAGGCAATCGTATTATTGAAATACCCACAGTCTAAATCTGTGGCCACTTCTTCAATGGGGTACTCAATTAAAGCGGGGGCTCGTTGATCTAATTCACAGGTATAAATAGGATAATCAGCTACAGGAAGGGTTTCTCTCATCATTACCGTCATGTTCCCCGCATCGCCCGTATCAAAAAAACGACTAACTGGATCCATCACAAAAGCTCTATCGACTCTTTTTAAAACACCTATCATGGCGTTAATGGCCCACACCTCGTCAAACGTCTTACTGTGTGTAATCATTTTATGGTAGTCCAACTGGCTATTACCCATGGCAATAATGGCTATATTCTTACCTTCTAGTTCTGGTATTGGTTTCATGTGGTGGGAATGCGAACTTGGTCGTATCTGTATTGACTTTGTGTTCCTGCTCCCTCAGAAGTATTCTTTAATCTGCCAATGGCATCTTGGAAGCGTTGTTCAAAATTGGCCATTTCATTTGGATCTAATTTTAAAAATGTCGCTGCTTCTACCAGGGAACCGTAAAGTAAAGAATTAGTTGCATTATTTGATAACCACGTAGTTCCACTATCTCCAGCAGCCGTCAATGAAGCAGGTCTATAGAAATAATGTAGTTCAAAAGTATAAGTAGTATCTGGCGTCGGCGCCAAGATAAAGCTATCACTATCAAATTCTGCATAGTATTTAGGTCGTCCTGTAACTGAACCAGATGTTGTTGGTTTATAAGAACGCATAAAACTAACTTGTTTTAACAGCAAGTAATAATAGGTATTACTGGATATAACAGCCAAACTAAAAGGCGCTAAGAAATCCGTTGGCATTCCCAAATAGGGAGTGTCCGCAGAAGCGGTCCCTGTTACATTCTTTCTAAAATTATCCAACCAAACATTTTTAAGAATCCTTTCTTCTGCCTGCTTGATTATGACATCAAGATTGTTAACAAAAGTAGTTTCAGAACTATCTACATAATCCTGTATTGCTGTTTTTAATCCACTGTATGTAAAACTCACGATACTGGTCCTGCTGTTGCTGTACTCCCACCACCGGTTACATCCCCTGTGGTTGCAGTGCCGGTTGAAGTAAAGCTATATTCATTTGTATCCACAACCGTTATTGTATACCCACTTGCACTTTCAAGCACGGCTGTTGTAACTCCATCAAAAGCTTTAGTTAATCTAAAACGCACGGTATCTCCTGTGGTTCTATTGTGTTTAAATTCAGTAACAGAGATTACTGTATTTGCACCGGCATCGCCACTCCTAAATGGATTTAAAGGTAATAAAGCTTGTGCAGGTCCGACCGCGACAAAAGGACCACCTCCTCTAGCTCCCACTGTTCCTGTTCCTGAAACAGCAGTAAAAGTGTAAGTATCATCGTCTACTTTAGTTATTGAATAGCCATCAGGATCCTGTAGCGTTCCTGTAGTAAATCCATCAAAATCTTCTGTATTCCTAAAACGCACTTTATCCCCTGTCGATTTACCGTGATCGTCTTGAAACACTTTAATGACTGCACTGCCTTGGGTAGACAAAAGAGGGTCATTGGTCAGCATAGATACTGGTGCTGGTTCCGTACGATCTGGTCTTGGATTCCTTACCGCTTGAGGATCCTCCCCAATTGGAGGAGGGTCTAGTTGAGGCTGTTTAAGATCAAAGCACTCTGGACACGCCATAAAACCGTCCCATTGTTCTTTTAATTGCTTTAAGCGATAGCGTTGTCCACACGTATCACAAATGGCCCATGTGAGTTTCCCCGCTGCAAAGGCCATGTTAGATTACCAATCTTGGCGGTATAAACTTAGAGCTTACAGAATCAATATCTTCAAAAGCTGCTCTATCAAACTCTTCATCATATACCTGTTTTAATAGTTGCACTCTATCTGGCGCTCTTTTCATAGCCAAATAATAGGCAAGACCTGCTGTCATACACGGAAGGAATCTGAATACAGTCTCCATATTATTAGTGTAATCCCCAGCATCTTGCATTCTCGTCAACGCATAGTAATAAATTACATCCGTTGAATTCTCTGGCGTAGGGTATAAATAAAGTCTAGGTGTTATATGCCTTTCTAAAAAGAACTGACTTGGCTTACTTTCAGTAGATTTATTGGGGGTATACAAAAAATCAGATCGACTGATTCTTGTTAACTGATAGTCAACGCTATCACGTTGAATAACAGCAGACGTTATATCAATAATATCCGTACCTAAATCTTGGTAATTAGTACCTTCGGTAACTGTAAAATTACTTTTGGTAATTAACCATTGGTTTAAACCACGATTTCCCCATTCCGCTATTAAAAGATTTAATGAACGACGTGCAGTCTCTAAATCGTACCCAGTACGAAGTTCAAGACCGCACCGTTCATAAGCCTCTTCAATAAGCTCGTCTACACTAAGATCAAATGAAGTTGTTCCTGATGTGGCCATATTTTAATAACCGCCATAAGTTTTAGGTTTTTTCTTCCCTTTTTTAACTACACCGCCCTTCTTATAACTGTCGCTTTTACTCCAGTCATAACCTTCTCGTATAGCGTTTCTTCTGCGTGTTAATCCAGGCATTGTTTTCTCCTAAAAATATTTAGTTACTTTTCTACGGCTTTCCATAACCTTTCCACATCCCACAGCAATTTTAGCTTTCACCGGTTTCTTTGAAGAAACCTTTGCTGTTTTCTTGGTCATATCTCCTAGTTATGAGGTGCTTCGTAATATTTTAAAAACTCGGCCCAAACCGTGTATTCATTACCAGCATCTGCTGTAGAAGGTATAACTAATAGGACATCGCCAGTATAGCCAGAAGCCTCTGTGTTTATTAAACCACCTATATCACTGAAATCGAACGCATTGTCGTACGATAAAGTTAAAAAAGTAACGTCTGTCGTTGCGTCCCAATCTAGGGAAGCCGGGGCATCAGGGGCTCCGCTTACGGTGTACCAAATTTTATTTAGTGCAACGTGCGTGCATGAATTACCGTTTGTAGTCGATGTATTAAGGGCAGAAACATCAACCAATGTTGTGCTACTGCCACTTCCATCCGAGTATACAGAACAATACGTAACTAATTTCTTATCGAAATCATATTGAATAGTTGGTCCTGTGACTGCATCAGCCATGTCTACCTCCTATTAAGCGTCAGCAAATGGTGTTACTAAAGTTCCTGATCCTAACAACTGAGCTGCAACATGATACTTAGCACTTGCTATAGCAGTTACAACAACAATACTACCTGCTAGTCCACCTTTCGTTGAACCATTTTGAGTAATAACATCGTTAGATGAACCAGAAATAAAGGTCTTACCAGCTGCACTATCATCAATACCAGTATACGCACCACCAACAAACTTATCTGTACCATCGGTTACTATATCCATATCTGTAGCAGCAGTTACTACTATAAAAGTGAATTGGGCACCTAAGTTAGCTAATTGGTTTGGATCTGTTTTATCAGAAGGCTCTGTAACTACGATACTAGGAAGTGTAAACACTCCATCTGCATCATTACATAAAAGCGGTCTACCTGCGTGCGAAGCTACTGTAATTGTAGTATTAGCAGTTAAGCTGACAACAGAGTTATAACCTGCATTGATAAACCCAGCAAGGGATCTTACTGGACCTGAAAAAGTTGATTTAGCCATTTTATTCTCCTAACTAAAACTGTTATACCATCTTGGAGTAAGTCTGCCGAGTCAGTTGATATAACAAATTATCTCGGAATCATTTGAGTATAGCAGAAAAAGTTTTAAAGGGAATAGAAATAAAGTGCCGGGTTGAGTAAGAAACCCCCGGCGGGGTTCCATAATTACGTATTAGCCTTATGCTCCAGGACTACCAAATACTGCACGGGGGTCAGACCACCCGAACGAGTATCTTTCGCGAGCTTTGTACCTAACATTACCAGTGTCAAAATCAGCTTCCATCGAAGTTCTGATTGGTGAACGATCAAACATTTTGAATCCGTTCGGACAATCAGTCTTAATGAACCAAGCATCAGTGTCTGTTAGATAATGGTTAACTGTGTACCCTTCAGGGACCATGCCCATATTACGTACAGCGTTAATATCATTATCAGCAGTAGCTGTTCTACCTGGTGATTCTAACAATCTATCAGCAACGAATTGTAGCTCTTTAGGGATAATTAACTTAGTCCCTTGAAGTGCTACTTTTAAACCACGTTCATCAGTAAAGGCTGCTATATCAATTAGTGCTTGTTCCAATGAAGTTTCGCTCAGGTCAGCAGATGTTGAAAGCTCGTTACGCAAGTTAGGACCGCCCACAGTTGGGTGGTCAGTTGCGCAAAGTTCTTTCGTATCACCGCCAGGGTAACTTGAATTGAATGCTCTATTTAATACAGAAGCTCCTTTTACTTGCTTGGTATTAGCCATACTTCTTGCAAGCGCTCTGGTATATCTTGCTGATAATCTATCATACAAGTTATCTTCGACCGCCTCTTCTGTAATGCTAAATGCCAACGCGACAGTTTCGTGTGTGTAGCGTGACGTGAAAGCCTCTTGGGCTTGGTCAAACGCTACGCCTGCTCCTTCTGACTTAACCGGTGCGGTATCAAAGCCTGTTAACATTACCTCTTCCTCGAAAGCACGATCACTTGACTCAGTATCAAAAATTTCTTCTGATTCTTTATCGTATCTATCGTACTCAAGGCCGAATAATGCGTTCAAACCTGGAAGTAATTCTTTGACTAATTGCGCTCTAGTAATTGCCATTTATATTACCTCTTATGTACCAGCGACTGCACCGCGCATGTAATGCTCATTAATTAAAACAACTAAGTTTGCATTATCTGCGGTAAGGTCACCGTTTACGTCATCTTGGACCACACCCACAATTTTAAGCTGTAATGCTGCTGTAGTGTTAATGGTACTAGAGTCTAGTTCGCGAGTAGCAACACCAGTTGTTGTACTACCACCTATCCCTTCAGTATCAGCATTTCTGCCTATACATGTCTGGGCCGAAGCACCGTCCGCCTGAACAACAAACAATTGGTTAGGATCGTCATAGATATAAGCTTCTATTGCTCCACTTCCAAGTGCCGTTGTGCTGGCTGGATAGTAATTCTTAAAGGTAGGAGTTCCGTCAGTAGCAACATAATAACAGTGTGAAAATGCACCAACTATATTGGGCGAACTAACTGCTGCCGTGTTGATGTATCCACCACTAAATATAGTTAAGTCACCTTGAAAGATGCTTGTACCATATCCTGTGGTTACAATATTATACTTGTTAACTATTTGAACGGAAGAACCGGCGCTGTTCCCCTTATAGGGGTTTAAGCCAAAGGCTTTGTCTACATTTGCCATTTCTTGTCTCTAATTTCCAAGAATTAAAATCAAGAACCCTTATTCGGATGAACCTTGGGTTCCACCAATTGTTACGCGAGATTGTCTCTCAGGTCTACTGATAGACATTGAAGGATGTGTTCCATCTCTCATCATATCGTTATCTACAGCGTCCATCTGATTTTGCGTTTTATTCGCAAAAAAAGCATCTCGTTCCTGTACAGTCTCGATAGGAATCCTACATAGAATCAACCCACCAACTCCAATTACCCCTTCAAATTTACCTTCTTCCACTATCGGAGATTCAAAGTCTGGATATTCATCTGCTCTCACAGGTACCCAACCTTCTCTGAGTCTAGCCATGACATTCTTACGATCATCTTGGCCTCTGATCTCTAATCTCACCCAGCGGTGAACATGTCCTTCAGGGGGATTTGGTGCATCCAATGCGGATGGTGGCGCCCATGGTTTTCTCGCTACTTTCTTTTCGCGAGTTTGGGCTTCGCGTGGTTCACGACTTTCGTCGATTTTATTATTTTTCGTTGTCATTGTTGCTCCACGTTATTCAACATATTTCGCGTACTCTTCTAAAGGCACACCCAATTTCTTTGCTATAGTTACCTGTGATGGTGTGAGTCTCACAGTCTTGCGCCCAGCTTTTGCACTGCGCTTTGCAGGAGCAACCGCTTGAGCGGGACGATTCGCTTGAGGTGTTTCATCAAATTTATGAGGAAACTCCACACGAATTCGTTTATTAACTTCATCATAATACTCATTACTAGTTGCGTCAAACCCTTCATTGAGTAAATCTTGATGAATTACGAAAGAAGTCATGGTCATAGCCCTATCATTTCCGAACCAAGGGTTATCGTCAGCCCAAGATTGGGCCTTCGGATCTGGGTCTGGATAAGTTTCTTGTTGGGGCTGTGGCACAGTTTCTTGCGTAAATTGTTCTGGTGCCTGTACTTGTCCTTGTTGGACATTACGCTCTTGATTTAAAGCCTGTACACGTTGAGCTTCCACTGCAAGAGCAGCCAGTTTTTGTTGTGCGTTTACTTGTGCTTCGGTATCTGCCTCTTCGTTTGCTTTTCTTAATATATTTTTCGCTGCTTCAGTCTCGGCTGTTATTCTATTGGCTTCTGAAATAATGTAGTTACCATCTAGATTTTGCTTTTGTTGCTGTAAAGTTTGATTTTCAGTATGCACATTCTTTGCATACTCAGTGGCAGCTTGTTCTCTTCGTTCTGATTCTCTTAATTTTGCGGTTAATTTATCAATTCGTTTTTTTACATTTTTACTATATTCTTCGTGTTCGTCGGTTTGTGCTACTACTTCTTCTTTCTCGATTTCCACTTCTGGTACTGCTTCCGCACCACCTTCATCCCCTAATATAGGTTTGTCAGGCTGTTGCGGTTCAATAGGAAGTGAAGGATCTTCGTCAACATCAACATCTACTTCAGGACCTGTATTATCAATGGGTACAGGCTCCGTTGCAGCGTTGAGATTTAATTTATGCTTTGGCATGGTTCTTCTCCATGATTAAAATTGATGCAGAATTGCTTCTGGGTCTGGTACTGTAGCAATGATTTCATCATCGTTCAGTAGTTTTATTTCTCCGCCTTCTATGTGTATGCGAGAGCCTGCGTATCTTCCAATCAACACCCAGTCCCCCGGTTTACACCAAGGTCCGCTAGAAAATCTTTCTCCGTCGTAGGCCTGTGGACCTACTTTTAATACATAGCCAAGAATACTTCCGACTTGTTGTCTTTCTACGGTTTCATTCGTTAAGACAATACCACCCTCCGTTTTTCCTTGACCTCTGTAAGGTAAAATCATTATGCGCCAACCCGTTGGATCAGGTAATTTATCCAATAGTTTGGAGTCCAGTTTATCTGGATTTAATGTACCAGCATCACCTTTCTTTTTGCCGCTATCATAAACTTTTTCTAAAGCAGATTTCTCTGCCTCCGCTTTTTTCCATTCTTCTTCCATTGCTAATAAATTTGGATTAGGCATCGATTACTCCCTGATTTTTTAAAATTATCCGTATTTCTTCGCGAATGTAATTCAGCGCTTCGATGTTACCAGTAAGATTCCGATAATGTTCCCAATTTTTGACTTCTCCATTGGTCATCATTTCCTGGATTTGCTGTTCTTTTTTATCTATGGCGCGCGTTACAGCCGTCGCGAATTGTATTTCGTCTATGTCATTGTCTCCACGTATCTGAGGTTTGTGCTTCTTGTGCCATTGGTTCTAGCCATGAAGCTAAAGCTTGTGCGGGTGGTGCGGGTGCTTGCCATGGTTGTAAAGTAGGGGGTTGCCAAGGCGCTGGGACTGGAATAGTGGTTATACCACCAAAGTCCGGAACTCCGGCAGCGCCGTAAGGATCTGACTGATATTGTCCGCTCACATAAGGATTATAACCTATTGAAGGACCTGTCAACGTATAGTTCTGTGCCATCTCTGCTTCTTGAGCAGCGCGTTGTTGTGCTGCTGCTTGTTGTGCCGTTTGCTGTTCCGCTTGTTGAGCCTGCAATTGGGCGATTAATTCTCTTAATTTGTCTATTTCCGAAGGCCCTTGGTCCACGGGCGTTTCTTCTGTGACCACTTCTTCTTCGACCACGGGCGATGTTCCTCCGCCAACTGCTGCGTCCACGGCTTCCTGCACTGGGTCGGTTTGCGGAATACCTCCTTCTGGTACGGGAATAAACCCTTCTGGAGGTGTCTCTGCTGTATTACCTGTCCATGTAGTTTCACCTGTTGCAGGATTATAATATGGAGTCATCACAGCAGCACCAATAGGCATATCATCAATTCCTCCGCCAACTGCTGCGTCCACGGCATCTTGCACTGGGTCGGCAGTGGGAAATTTAGGAAGATAGGTTTTTCCTTTTGGACCGACAGTGTACCATCCACCCTCATCCTTACCAGAATAACTTATATAGCCCTCCATATCAGAATCACCAACTGCTGCGTCCACGGATTCCTGCACGGGATCCACTGGAACTGCCGGTTCTGCTATGTTTTGTGTTAAATCAGCAGCGGGAGGGGCTGTTGTTACTGGAGGTGTAACAGGTGCCGTCTGCACCGGTTGCATAATGCCTGTGTTGTAATCCACACCTGTTGTCGGCTCCGTTTCCGTAGGTAACATAGTTGGAAGCGGAGGAGGTGCAGGGGGCTTAACTACTTCTCTTATTTCAGGTTCCACGGGTCTAGGCATTGTAGTGGCTTGTACCGGTTGTGTAACGGGAGCCATAATACCTGTATTTGGAGTCGTCATTCCCGGTTCAGTTTCCACTGGAAAAGTGGGTTGAGGAGTTACTTTACTAATTGATTCCGGTACAACTTGTGCAGCCGGCATAGGAAGAGATACTCCCGTAGCTTTGTTCACGGCTTCTTGAATTGGATCAATAGTAGTACCAGGAGGGCCAACTGTTGTGTCCATACCCGGTTCTACCCCAGTCATTGTCGGCATTACCGGTGCGACAGTTGGTGGGGTAACAGGGGGTAAATCAGGTGTAGGTTGCGGTGTGGGTAATACGGGTTGCGGTGTGGGTGCTATTCCCACGGCTTTGTTCACGGCTTCTTGAACTGGATCCATGCCCGGTTCTGTTTCCGTTATCTGTGCAATTATTTCCTCAACGGTTTTAGGAGCTTCTGGCATCACTGGTGCAACAGGAGTAGGCCTAGTTGCAGCAGTCCTTATAGCCTCTGTTTTTAGTCTATCTTCCTCCTCCCTAGCATCTCGTTCTTTTTGTATTTGATCTGAGCGTTGCTGTGCTTGTGCCGCTTCACTTTCTTTAGCAAATTTATTTATTCTATCTATTTCTTTTTTCTTTTCTGGCTCAGCAGTCCAGCCTCTCTGAACTCTCAGAGCTGCATTATAATAAGGTTCATTAGGATTAGCTTCGATATAGGCTCGAATGTTATCACTTACTGCTTTTGTAATAGGATTTCCTTTTTTAGCAAATTCTCCGAGCGCCTTACTATATTTAATAGGATTCATTCCTCCTAATCCAACAATACCTCCCATCTGAAACTCTAACGGTCTATCAAACCTAGGTGGATTTAATAAATCTCTGGGACCCGTTACTTTTCCTATGTCTTGAGGATCCCCTGGTTTTTGAAGCTCAAGCTGTCCTCTTCTTTCTTTATAGGGGTCTTTTCTTAGTCTTGTTCTTCCAACTTTTGCATCTTCTCTAGCCATTTTACCTATACTTTGCGCTCGGTCTTTAACATATTGTTTAACTTTAGGATTCTTCAAAGCTGCTTGTACGGTCTTTGGTCCATATTTTTGAAAAGTTGCCCGTGCCCCATGGGCTAATAAGTATCTACCTACTGTTAAGGCAAAAGGATAAGCTAATGCTGCTAGTGGTAATGGCATCAGTCCTTACTCCCTGATTTCTTTTCTTGTCTAATGCGTTCTCTTTCCACGTTGGCCTTTAATGCTGCAATATCTTCCTGCGATTTTATCTTTTCCTCTTCGGATTGGTCCTTTTGTTTTAACTTGGCTTTATCCAATTGGATCTTCTTCTCAGCAATTACATTATCGTCTTCATTTTCCCTTGCACGAATTTCTAATTCCTGTTGCTTCAATGCTACCACACCATCATCAGGTGGGGCTATAACTTCTTCCAGTCTCGGCATAATAGGTTCAAGGATCTCGGCTTCTATTTGTGCCTTTAGTATCTCTTTTTGAGGATTAGGTGGGGGTGGTTGCATCATACCTCCTGCTTGCATCTGCGGAGGCATTTGTTGTGGCGGCTCCGGCATTTGCTGATCCGCTATGTTCTGTGCTTCCAACGACACGTGTTCAAAAATATGCGCTACCAACATGGATAATGCCATGGGGTTAGCCATGGGAATTCCAGTTTCCAAGAAAGACAGATGCACCTCAATGTGTACCATGTGTGGTTGTTCGGGAAAAGCAGTGAGAGGCGCACCCATCAAAGCCGCCCCATTCTCTTGGGCGGGATCCACAGGAGCGGGTGGTGGTGGATCGGGAACAAATAAGGCGTCAATGTTTTCGGAACCAAGGGCTTGATACATTCTGCGGTAAGATTCTTTAATATTGTGAATCTCAGGATTGCTTTGTACCAATTGTAATTCTTGTTGCGCTAAGGTAATTCGCTGACTCATGGAAAAGAAGTTGGGATCGCTAACGGGAACCACATCCACGCGATCGTCAAAGTCCGTTTGTTTTATGGCTTGGTCCCCACCAATTACTTGATAGGGATACACGGGGGGTAGGTACTCCGCAAATAGCCTAGCCAGTATTCTAAATTCTGTTTTTTGGGCGTAGTGCAATCTTTTATGGACGGCGGACATCACTCTAGTACCTTGTTCCAACAGTGCCATGGTGGTACCCACTGGCAGTTCCTGATTGCCTTCCCCTATTTGTAGGTTCGTAATTGACGCAAAGCGTTGTCCTGCTTCCACACAAAAACCGAGTAATTGCATGAGCGTGGCCGAAGGTTCTTTGTACGGCAACGGTACCAAGGAATCTCTTAAGGCGCCGCCCGGTGCGTCCACATCTCTGAACTCACCCGGTTCCAACGGAGTTTCGTCGTCCCTGATTCTCAGTCCACGGGCTTTAAAACCAGCAGGAAGATTCGCCAACGTACCGGCATCAATCAGTTGCCTGAGTGCGCCAGTCGCTGTTCTGGATAAGCCACCAATCATGTGTATTAGACCAAAGCCGTAAAAGCCAAGGCCGGGGAGAAATTTATAATGCACAAAATATTGGGCTTTATTCTTAAGCGGATCATCCTGCCGATAATTTCTACGGATCGCCAGTACCTCACTGGACTCTCTGTCTATGGTAATAATGAAGGGGAGGTGAAACCCGTCAGGGTCTTCAAACCCCGGTATGTCGGTAGATACGTGGAACTCTAATAGTTCGTACATTAGCTCATCGCCCACGGATTGAATGCCTTCGAGTTCGTCTACTTTTTCTTTTGGATCGCTGGCTATGTTAGTTTCCGAAGGCTGCAACGGCACATCACGGTAAAACCCCGCAAGTTGTTGGGTGCGTACTTCATTGTGGGTCATTTTGACGACGTGAGTAACGCGTTCACAAGTGGCTAGGTCACTGGCGGTATAGGGAACTACCAGATCTTCAACAGGGACAAAGGTACTGACCGCTCTTTGTTTGTTAACATCGTAGTAGACTTTCTTGAAAGCAGTCCCTGCCAACGGCAAATAGAACAACAATTGGTCCATTTCGGGGGTATATTCCTCCATGACCGTGGTAATTTGGTAGTTCATAAATTCCTGAACTCTTCTCGCCTGATCTTCCGTTTCAGGCGTTTCGTTCCCCATGACTCTGGTTTTCACCGGTCCTTTAGGGGGTAATAGCTCTTTAAAAGCTTGTGCTTGGAATTGGGTTACGGATTCAGCCAATAACGGGTGGGTGACACCGGAAGCGCCGGGAAATGGACGATCCCTGTCCTCATACTTGAAACCAAGTAAGTCCAATCCTTTGACATAGGCTTCTTCCCACTCGGATCTGGAACCTTTGTCTTCTTCAAATTCACCTAATAAGTTAACCGCAATTCTGCCTAGTTCGCCTTCGTCGACGAAATCAGCTAAGTTGGCATCAAAAGGAACTTCCTCCATGGGATCTTCATCCGGAAAGTAATTGATTTCTGCACCACCGTCGGACATCTCTACGGCAATGTCATTCATGCCGTCCGGAGTTAAGGGTTCTTCTATTTGAACTTCTGTTCCGTCTTCAACTTCCAGATCAATGAGATCCGACAACCTTTCTATGTTGGTTGGTACTTTGTTTTCAGCCATTTAGCTTCTAATAAACGCCTGTGAACTTGGTGCCTCTGAGAGCTTCTCCGCCACCACGACTTTTGCCTTTTCCGGCACCGGGCTTAGGCCCTTTGGAAGTAGCTTGAGTTTTCTGCTTTGCATAAGGAACAAAACCTTGGTCCTTTATCTTTTCACCTTTATCTGCCATTTCACGCTCCTAGTAATATTCTTTTAGCCTGCGAGGAACATTGTCCTGCATGTCATCGTCAGATTCTAAACCAATAAAGCCACCCTGTCGATAACGCATTAATGCTTGTGTGGTGGAATCCACCAAATCGTCGTAGTCGCCGAACGGAAAAGCTGCGCATTCCTCGACCAATTCCTCCGCCCACCGTGTTTCCGGGACGTACACCATGCCCGATTCCAGTAGCGGCGCCACCGCATTTACCCTCGCGATCTTGTCGTGGCCTTTACCGGGGGAATAGTTCACTACGGGGATGCCCGCTTGGCGTAATTCATCGGTTAACGGGAGTCCTGATGCTTTGGCTTCCACGATAATCGTGTCAGGATCCCAATAAGTAAATTGTTCGTACGCGACCCGTTTTAGTTCCGGGAAGTCCCAGCGTCCTTTTTTAACGTCCAACAAGAGCAACGCAGGTCTTGAAGAATTTTCATCCGGATAAAATACGCACCACGTGGTAATGGCTGAAAAATCCGACGTTTCTTTCTTTGTGTACGCCGTGTCGTACGACTGTATAACGTATTGCATTTGAGGCACGTCGTCGTGCTTCCATATCTTCCACCATTCCCGTTTTAAGATAGCCCCTTCTTCGGAAGTCGGATTCTGCATCCACTGGGCTTCCCATTTGCTGACGGGCAACGACGCCTTCACCCCTTCCAGTTCCGGTAAGCTCCAATACTCCGGCCACAGTGCGTTCCCGGTTTCAGGGAAAATAGCGGGGAATTCCACGATTTCCCACTGATCGGCGTGATCGTCTCCCTGTTTCGCTAAAAGCCTTCCGGTTAAGTCTTTTGTAC
>Ga0208029_1000981_pt1 | contig 14288 bp, 23 predicted proteins | sample MalvireepMed_s12_FD_184242 | JGI IMG/M metagenome (GOLD analysis project Ga0208029, IMG submission 184242) | Marine viral communities from the Global Malaspina Expedition - Malaspina viral metaG DeepMed_s12 (SPAdes) (version 2) | ecosystem: Environmental > Aquatic > Marine > Oceanic | place... | reverse complement strand
GAAGCACGTATGAGTCGTGAGCAACAGGATCCACTAATCAAGCTTAAACAGCAAGAGATTGATCTTAAGGCAATGGAGACAACAGCTAGATTACAGAAAGACATGATGACGGATGCAGAGAAATTGGATCTTGAAAGAGATAAACTTGAATCACAGACAAGCATTGATATAATGAAACTTTCTGCTGATATGGATAAAACTAAAACGGCGGAAGCTAATAGTATGCTTAAGGAAAATATATCGACAGCACGTGAAGCGATGAAATCGAATTCACAGGAACGAATAGCAAGAACAAACGCGAGGAGTAAAGCTAATGGATCCAAAAATACAAAAAATTAGTGAAGTGATGCGTAAGGCGGAGCTTCTTATTCAAAAGGAGCTTGAAAAATCTCCAGAGAACGCTATTCTTGTTGCATCAGGATTATTAGCTGTTACACGAAACTTGTATGTACAAGCTTTAGGAGTAGAAGGTGCTGTGCGAATGTTTGAAGCAGTTGCGGACAGTTTTATTATAACTGAAGAGTTTATGGAACAATTTAAACCAACAATACATTAAGGAGAAAAACATGCCAGAGTTTCAAGGTAAAAAATATCCCTATACTTCTGCTGGGTATAGGAGTATGATGCGCGACCAAAAAAAAGTTGGTGCTCAAAACCTTAAAAAAGGTGGAAAGCGCAAACTTAACAAAGGTGGCAAATTAACAAAGAAAAAATAGGAGGTAACATGAATTTATTAAAAGATTTATGGGGACATCTCAAAGAATGGAATGAATGGAAATTGAAGGACTGGATAAAAGCCGGAATTTTAGTGATCATTATTCTTATAGTCCTTAAAGTAATTATAGTTCCAGGTGCTTGATGGTAGATTATACTGATTATCAGCAACGAGCACTTTATGGAGCAGGTCAATCTGCCTCACGTGCACAGCAGCGTTTTCATATGGAACGTAAAGCTTTAGAACGTGGGGATAAGAAAGAGGCAAAATATCACCGTTCACGCGCCAATGCCCTAAATAGGCAAGGCGCGTATGCGGCAGTTAGTGGCATGGGTGGTGATCAAGGAGAAAATCAATATTTCCCAGTTCAATCAAGTGGACAACCCATTTATTCCACAAATTTCCCAGGCCAATTCATGATGAGTGGTGCAGGTCGCGATGTTTTTGATAAGTTCAGAGATACAGGATTTGTAGAACCTATTAGACAGAAAAAAAGATACGCACCTAATACTGAACCCAAAGGACTAGGTTGGCTTGCTGAAAAAGCACTAGGAAATACCATTCTTGGAAAAATAGCTTCGAATATATTACCAAAAAAGAAACCTAAACCAGATGATGCATATTATAAAAGTTTATGGGGAAAAGGTTTGAATGAAATGTACGGACCATCAGGAATATTTACTTCTGGAGATTTTTTGGGAGAACCAGAGTTAGATCCATATTATGATGATTCAATAGGAGCGGATGCACCATTGGATTTTGTACCTGCAATAAATAAAATTACTCCTGAAGGAGCGGATAAAATAATTCCTCCAGTTGGAATAGCACCATTAATTCCAGAACATATTAGAAATAGTACATTGAATAAGTTAATGAGTGAAGATGAAGGAATTTTTTACGGAGGAAGAGGGGAACTTTCACCTGATTTTGATTATGAAGAAGAGAGAGAAGGACGTGAACTATCGTTAAAGAGAGCTTTCTTGAAATCAATTAATCCTTATATAGATTATGATAGCATGCCTTCATACTGGATAGAAACTATTTATGAGGACGAATTAAATAAACAAAAAATTGTTCCTGAAATCAAGCTTAAACCTGAAAAAGATGTAGGGGATGAAATTATTCCTAAAATAAAACCGGATCCTGATGAAATTAGAATAAAACCATTTCATAGTAATATATCTATGCCAGGGAATATCTAATGCCAGGTGGATATGGAACATACGGACCATGGAGCTCGGCAGGAACATCATATGTTTCATCGGGACAAAGTTCTAGCCCTTATCAACCAGGTGGTGGATCCACGAATCAAGGCGGAAGCAACGCTGTAGCAGATGCAGTAAATGCATATCAACAAAATCCTACCCCACAAAATCAGCAGGTGGCACAAGCGGCCATAGCTGAACAAACACCAGATCCTGGTTATCAAACATTTGAAGAATTAGCAGATTTAGCTGCTACAGATCCTAAATATAAAGATAGTTTTTATGCACCCAATACTCTTGGCAAGTTTGTGGCAACAGATAGTTCTGGAAATCCTATTCTAGATAGTTCTGGTAATTATATTTTAACAGGTCTTGGTAAACATATAAAAGAACAAGGTCAAGGTAGCGGTATAAATTTAGAAAATTTACAAGGAATTGAAAAAGAATATTATGCTAAGAGGGAAGCGGAACAGGCACAGCAAACAGGTGGTGGACATGATTATGGCTACGGATACGGCCATGGTTCAGGTTCTGGTGGATATTCTGTAGCAGGAGGAGTGCATCCACGATCTTTTTATAAAGGATTACCATATCAGGATTTCTCTGGAAAAGAAGTGCATAAAATGTTAGATTTTGATCAAAAGGTTGAAGCGGCAAATATACTAAGTAGACTATCGCAAGGTGCGCAGGCATTCGAGATGGATCCAAAACGACGTGGAATTTTAGCAGTATTACAAGCATAGGAGAGATATGTTACAATTATTAATTAAACCATTATTAGGCGTTGCTGGACAGGCGGTTTCTGGTTTCATAGAAACCAAGAAGGCGAAGGCCGAGAACAAGCTGACAGAAATAAAAGCTAATACTAAGTTGAAACAGCAACAGATCGCCGGCGAAGTATCGTGGGAAGCGTCTGCTGTTGATCAAATGAAGGGAAGCTGGAAAGACGAATTCGTTTTACTTGCCTTAATGATTCCCGCAATTTTAGTCTTCATTCCTGGAATGACGGAGCACGTGGAACGAGGCTTTGAGGCACTTCATAAATTGCCGGATTATTATAAGCACCTCTTATATTTAAGCTGCAGTGTCAGCATGGGTGTGAGAATGGCTCCCGGTGTTAAAGGATTATTTAAGAAAAAATGATTTCACCGGAGCGTCTGAGTGCCTGGAGAATTTTTCCGAGATTATTAATTACCCTCTATGGGGTGGCTTTTTGGCGCACTACAGAGTGGTTTATGCAACTACCGGATCCAACAAACGCCCAATCGGCCTTTGTTTCGGTGATTGTAGGTGCAGGAGCAGCATGGTTTGGACTCTATGTGGGAGGAACAAAACACGCAAAAATTATAACTAAAGTGGAGAACAAGGATTAGTATTGACAAATAGTGGTCTTTGAAGTAAACACCCTTAAGGAGAAAAAAAATGGTTGGAAAAATACACGCTAGACGAGAAAGTCGTAAAACACCTGGAAAGAAATTTGAAACTACTACCTATAAAAAAGGTGGAGTGACAAAAAAAGCTAAGGGTGGAAAGATCAAGAAAATGCAAGCCGGTGGGCCAATGAAACAAGGCTATAATGCAAGACTTGATGAGTCATTGGGAGCAAGACATCCAGGAGCGAGAGGTTCTATGGCAGGAAGACGTGCTGAAAGTAAAGGCATGGAAAGATCACTAGGACATGGCGCTTATTCTGGAGCGAGCACAATGGCTAAACGCGGCGGTAAGATTAGCAAAAAAATGCACGGCGGAAAGATAAAAAAGAAAAAATAGTGGAAGAAACGAACGCCATCTATCGGATCTTGAAAAAGATTCGAGAGCGCAAGGAACAACTACAACAAGTTATCGCCAATGGCATTCACAGCTGGGACGAATATAACAAGACTGTGGGTGAATACAAAGGCTATAACATAATGGAACAGGAAATACAGGACCTGCAGAAAGATTATGACGGAGATACCGAAACGTAGATTTGCCTTAGAAGAAAAAGACCTATCCATAGAGGCGGATGAAAATAACAAAATTGCGGAAGAAAAAGAGAATCGATTTGTTGCAAAAATACAACAAGAGGCTCTTGAAAATATAGAACATAAAGATACTGATAAAGCTTTAGAAAGATTACCTGACCCCACAGGATGGAGAATTTTAGTTCTCCCCTATAAGGGACAAGGAAAAACTAAGGGTGGAATAATACTGTCTGATGAGACAATCGAGGAGCGGGGCTATACAACAGTTACGGGTTTAGTATTAAAGGTTGGACCTGATGCCTATAAAGACAAAGAGAGATTTTCTAACGGACCATGGTGCAAGAAAAACGACTGGATTATATTCGGTCGATACGCCGGATCCCGTTTTGGAATAGAGGGTGGTGAAGTGAGAATACTTAATGATGACGAGATAATCGCTGTGGTAAAAGACCCAGAGGATATCTTGCAATATAGATAACAGGAGGAAAGATGCCTGCAGGAACTCAAACGAAAGTAGAGCCACAATCGGAAGCAGATGCCAAGATGGTGGACCTTCCATCGGAAGGGGATCATGTTGAAGTAGAACTTCCAAAACAAACGGAAAAAATAATTAATCCTGATCCAGAACCGGAAGCGGTTGAAACCGAGGTTCACACTGAACCACAAAAAGAAACTGCATCTTCGGAGGATATGGAGGACTACGGGAAAAAGGTTCAATCCCGTATTGACAAGTTAACAAAGAAATTACGGGAATCGGAAAGACGGGAACAAGCTGCCATTGAATACGCGAAAGGCGTTCAAACGGACGCAGAGAAAATGCGCTACAAGGCAAAAAGCTTGGACACTGGTTACATTAATGAATTCGCTGGACGTGTTGAAGCGGAGACTGCCGAGGCTAAAAAAGCCTTGAAAGCCGCCGTGGAACTCGCAGACAGTGATGCACAAGTGGATGCGCAGCAAAAACTGGCGCGTTTGGCCATTGAGGCGGAGCGTGTCAAGTCAACGCAAGCACAGCGCGAAAGGTTGAAAAAGGAAATGGAGGCACGTGGGGTTAACCCAAATCAGCCTCAAATGCCACAACAACCTCAGTATCAGCAAGCACCACCACCCCCACCACCGCCTGATCCAAAGGCAGAGTCGTGGGCTGAGAAGAACAAATGGTTTGGAGAAGATGAACCAATGACCTTGACATCTTTCTCAATTCATCGTAAACTAATGGAAGAAGGATTTGACCCAGCGTCCGATATGTACTATAATGAAATAGACAAACGGATGAAGGATACATTTCCTCATAAGTTTGAACAAGTTTCGCCCACTCAAACGGTTGCCTCTGCTAACAGGGGTGGACCAATTAAAGGGCGCCGTGGCACTGTGAGACTCACACCATCACAAGTAGCTATCTCAAAAAAATTAGGTGTGCCACTAAGCGAATATGCGAAATACGTGAAGGAGTAGGCATATGACAATGAAAACAAAACAAACGCAAAAACTACCATCACGCGAGTCTGAAACCAGAGAGAAAGTTTCTCGAAGGAAACCATGGGCTCCGCCGTCACAACTAGACGCACCACCTGCACCACCAGGATTTATCCATAGGTGGATTAGGGCCGAATCTGTAGGACAGATGGATCAAAAAAATGTATCCGCTAGACTACGCGAAGGTTGGGAATTTGTCCGAGGGGATGAATATCCTAGCACTGAATGGCCTCAAATTGATTCAGGTAAATATAACGGTGTCATAGCTGTTGGAGGATTAATGCTAGCGCGAATTCCTAAGGAAACGGTTGAAGAGCGTAAGAAACATTTTGCACAATTAACGCAAGATAAAGACGACGCGATCGCAAACGATCCTTTAAAGGACCAACATCCTAGCATGCCCGTACAAAATGAAAGTCGGGCATCTCGCGTAACATTTGGTGGCAAGAAACCTAATTAAGTTTCCTCGCACATAAGTTACACAATTTTTACACACTCATGAGGGGTGTGTAATAACAATTTACTATGAGGAAAAATCATGGCTAATAAAGACGCGCCATTTGGTTTTAGACCCGTAGGGGAATTAGGAAGTGAAATCCAAAATGGTGGAACTTCTAAATATCTGATTGCATCCGGCTCCAGCAACGCCATCTATAAAGGTGATGTTGTTTACATGATAGGAACTGGTTACATAGATGTTAGTGGTGCTACCACTACAGCAAATGTTGGAGTTTTCAACGGCTGCTTTTATAATGATCCTACTACTCAAAAACCAACGTGGAAAAATTACTACCCTGGCAGCATTACGCCTACCGTGGGTAATATTGAAGCGTTCGTCTATGACGATCCGAATAAACTCTTCGAAGTTCAAAGTGCAGGTACATTGACTCAAGCTGCTGTCGGCGATAATGCTGACCAAGTTTATACAGCTGGTTCAACTATCAATGGCGCTTCTAAATCCGAGCTTGCAGGTTCCGCTACAGGATCCAGTGCTCAATTTAGAATTATAAGAATTTGCGAAGATCCAGAAAACAGTGATATTGCTAGTGCCAATGCGAATTGGATCGTAAGATTTAATGAACATGTGTATTATGCTAACACTGCTGGGGTTTAACCTATAGGAGGATTGAACAATGGTCATATCACGTATGCAATTGGTCAAGGAACTCGAACCAGGTTTAAACGCTTTGTTTGGGTTAGAATACGACCGATACGAAAATCAAGCGGCAGAAATTTTCATTACTGAAAGTTCTGACCGTGCATTCGAAGAAGAAGTGATGCTTGGTGGTTTTGCCAATGCAGCTGTAAAACCTGAGGGTCAAGGCGTAAGCTACGACGATGCTCAAGAAACTTACACTGCTAGGTATACCAACGAGACTATTGCTTTGGCTTTTTCGTTAACTGAAGAAGCTGTAGAGGACAACCTTTACGATAAATTAAGCACTCGATATACAAAAGCATTGGCACGTTCAATGGCTAACACTAAACAAGTAAAAGGAGCTAATATCCTTAATAGAGGATTTAACAGTTCTTATCTTGGTGGTGATGCAAAGGAGCTTTTAGCGACTGACCATCCTACACTTAGTGGAGACCAAAAAAACGAATTGTCAACTGCTGCTGACTTGAACGAAACTTCGCTCGAGCAAGCACTTATCGATATTGCTGATATGAAAGACGAAAGAGGATTAAAGATTGCTTTAAGAGGCATGAAAATGATCATCCCAGTCAATCTACAATTTGTTGCTGAAAGGTTAATGAAATCTGCAGGTAGAGTAGGCACTGCTGATAATGATATCAACGCATTAAAATCAATGGGAATGGTACCTGAAGGGTATACTGTAAACAACTTCCTAACTGATACTGATGCTTGGTTCATTAAAACAGATGCTCCTAATGGAATGAAACATTTCACTAGAGCACCTATTCGAACAGCAATGGAAGGCGACTTCGATACTGGAAACGTTAGATATAAAGCAAGAGAAAGATACAGCTTCGGCTGGTCTGACTGGCGTGGAGTATTTGGCTCTCCAGGAGCATAAAACAATTAAGGAAGGGCGAAGTTAGTTCGCCCTTCCAATCCTAGTAAAATAGTTATGCAGACTGGCTAGGCAGACGGTATAGAGACGGCATAACAAAAGGTCTATACAACCAAGGAGAAAACATGGGTAACACGACTTTTCAGGGTCCGGTAAAAACGGGTCCAGTAATTAGCGGAGCCACGTCAGGTGGCTATCGCGGTAAAGACTTAGCAGACACTAACTGGGTAGTAAACTCATTAGTTCGTTATTTTCAAGAACCAACAGCGGCAGATACAGACGGTATTTGCGCTTCTCAAACAACTTCAGCAGCAGCTAATATGACTTTGAATGGCGCTTTAACTGCTACCATTAATGGTAATTCAGTTTATGCACCTTCAGTTTCTGGAACCGCAGCAACTGCTGACGGAGCGTGGGCAAGAAAAATTGGCATTACAAGTGATGGCAATGATTCTGGAATCACATTTACCATCACAGGAACAGATGTTGATGGCAAAGCTTTAAGCGAAACGGTCACAGGACCAAATAGCACAACTGTATATTCTACTAATAGCACAGCCGCTAATTTTAAGACTGTAACTAAAATCGCTACAAGTGCGGCTACCACTGGTAATATTACTATTGGAACAGCGGCTGTGGCAGCGGATGTTTATTGCAGAGCGTTAGGTGTTGTTCCTTACCAATCTACCATTACTGGTATTAAGGTATGGGTAGGAGAAGTGTTTAATGCTGGAACAGCGGATCCAATGGAAATTGGAAAATCCGATGATCCGGATTATTTAGCTGATATTGCAACTGCAATTACGCGTGCAGTTACAACTACTGGTAATACTGGTGGAGCTGTAACCGTGGACGCTACTCAAAATGCAGTTTGGAAAAGTGTATCTCAAGAGGATACTGGTTCAGACAGCGTTGCTTATGACTCAGATGTACAAGTAGTATTGACTTATACTCCAACTGGAGCATTGTCTACAACTGGGCAAGCATGGATCAAGATTGACTTTATGCAAGGCAAGAACCTTGCTTCAGGAGATACTTGGTAAAATAATATAACCGTGAGTGGGGTGTAATGACCCCACTCTTTTACAAGGGGAATTAAAATGGCATATGATCCGACGATTACGACACAGTTCGATGGAACTAGAAAATTAATTTATATCTTTAACATAGACGCGTCCGGAGACGGAAGCACTGGCACGACAACAATTGACGTTTCTGCTCTTGGTTATTCTGGAGGAGGAACTACAGGAACGGCGTGCAAGCTCATAGCATTAAATAAAGTTTGGTTTAACATTAATCCAAGCGCAGTGGCTGATGCAGCTAGACTCACATGGGATGCGACTTCAGATGTGACATTCTTGTCTTTAAATGGATATGATAATTATGATTTCAGTTCTTTAGGTGGTTTACAGAACACACAGGCTAGTGGCTATACTGGAGATGTGAAAATAGTAATACCAGCTCATACGGCAGGTGATACATATAGTATTGTTACTGAATGGCTTAAGTATTATAATTAGGAGGTTAAATGGCTTATTCAGGCACTAGAACCTTCAATCTAACGATAGAGGAAATCATCGAGGAAGCGTTTGAAAGATGCGGACTTGAGGTTCGTGCAGGTTATGATTTAAGAACAGCACGGCGTTCCTTGAACTTAATGTTTTCGGAATGGGCTAATCGTGGTCTTAACTTATGGACCATTGATTATGCAACGCAAACATTAACTGCAGCCAAGAATTTCTATACTATAGACCAGAAGGTATTTGATATTATTGATGCAGTTATTACTACAACAACTGATGCAACTGCCAATTTGGAAGGAAATAGTGATACTACTGATGTAACTATTACCAAAATTTCCAGAACAGAATATCTTAATTTAAGCAGGAAAGAACAAAGTTCCACTGGTGGGGACGCTCGTCCTACTCAATTTACTTTAATTAATGGACAAGTTACAACCGCTGATGGAAGTGACTATGGGCGGCCGGAAAATGATATGACTTTATTTTTATTTCCTAGCCCGGATAAGGCCTATATTCTTAAATATTTTTATATAAATAGAATTCAAGATGCGGGAGATTATAATAATTATGCGGATGTTCCATATTATTTTCTTCCTTGTTTAATAGCAGGATTAGCTTATTATATAAGCTTGAAAAGGGCTCCTCGTATGACATCAGGTTTAAAGATGATCTATGAAGAAGAGTTTAAACGAACGGCTGATGCGAATAGGGAAAGAGTTTCTTATCGTGTTAAACCCGCACAGGCATATATACCATAGGAGGATATATGGCAATTTGTAAAAAATGTGGTCGTGAATGTGATTGTGGAGACAATTGCCAATGCACAGACTGCGAATGTAAAAAGGAGGAATAATGAGTAATCCACATTGGAATAAACAAACAGCCCCTACTCGTGATGCATCTACCAAAAAAGTAGGACATTATGGGAGAGGACAGCATGATGCCCCTAAACCTGTTCATGCGGGTGCGGCAACTGATAAAGGAAACGCACCTACAAGTGAAGGAAAGGAATCAGGGGGAACATCATTTAAAATTTCAAAAGGCAAAGTCACTGGATCTACACAAGGTGTAGGAGCAGCCAAGAAACAAAAATACACTTGGATATAATGAATGGTCTACGCTAAAGGAAAATACGCAATAGCGATTTCTGATCGAAGTGGTCTACAGTTTCCTTACACTGAAATGGTGAAGGAATGGACTGGTGCGTGGGTGCATACAAGTGAATATGAGGCAAAGGCACCACAGCTAATGCCCCATGAACATTCACCTGATCCGCAATCATTGGAACGTCCTAGACCAGCACGAATTGCACCGGCAGCGTTAATTTCATTACCAGTTAATCCTTTTGAAACATATGCTGCAGCATCACAGGTAGTTAATGTTCATTCACCCTCACACGGAAGATCAACTGGGGATACTGTTAGATTTAGAGGAATGCCTTTTGTATCCTCTGAGACAGATAAGTTTTCTGATTGTCCAGCAGTGGACGGAATTACAGGAGCAGTCCTTTGCGCCGCGGCAGGTTATACAATTACAACTGGAAAATATGTATCGGGATCAAGTGACGGATCGGAAGATTGGTATTATTTTTCAACTGGCTCTTCCACAGCCACGACTGGTGGAATTAAAGGAGGGGGTTACCCTGTTTCAGCAGGACCTGTAACTATAAGCGCATGACAACATATACTGAATTAGTAACACAAATAAGAGATTATACGGAAACAAGCAGTGATGTTTTATCTGACACTATTGTGGATGATTTTATAGAGCATGTTGAAAATAAACTTTTAAGAGATTTAGATTTACCAGTTTTTCGTTCTTACCAATATGCCACTTTTACGGCTAGTAATGGATTTTTAACATTGCCGGGTGGAACAAGTATTACACCAACAGAGTTTTCAATAATTCGCAGTGTAATGATTTATCCTGCTGCTGGCAGTGGGGCTAGAACATATTTAGAACAGAGAGATGTGACCTTTATGAATGAATATTGGCCTAATAGAGCCACTGAAGGTACACCAAAATATTATTCACAATGGGACGAAAATACTATAAACGTAGTTCCAACACCCGATGTGGCTTATTATTGTGAAGTAGGATTGACTAAATTACCAACTCGTCTATCCTCTTCTAATACTAGCACTTGGGTTAGCAATAACGCACCTGCATTACTTTTGTATGGGTGCCTTATTGAAGCTTTCAAATTCTTGAAAGGGTCAGCAGAAATGCTGCAAATTTATACTCAATCGTATGAAACCGCCTTACAGGAGGTTGCTGCGCAACAACAAGGTCGAGGAAGACGTGATGAACATCAAAGTGGCGTTATTAGGGTGCCACGACCATCATTCTTACCTGGACATCCAGAACCAGGTCCGACAGGACCAATAGAAGGAGGACGATAAAATGGCAATAGGAACATCCGCAGTTTGTTATAGTTTCATGCAAGAAGTTCTTGTAGGGGAACATAATTTTACTGCCACAAGTGGAGATCAGTTTAAAATTGCTCTATATACAAACTCTGCGACTGTTAGCGCTTCTAGTACTGTTTATGTATCTACGGGCGAAACGACTAATACTGCAGGGACAGCATACACTGCTGGAGGACAAAATTTAACAAGTGTCACCCCAGCTCTTAAATCATCAACAACAGCTTGTTGTGATTTTACTGATGTATCATGGAGTACAGCTTCATTTACCGCGTACGGAGCATTAATTTATAATGATGACACTACCGGTGATAAAGCAGTTTGCGTATTGAACTTTGGTGGTGATAAGACTGCAAGTGCAGGCACATTCACTATCCAGTTCCCAGACTTTACAGCCGCTGCAGCTATTCTAAGATTAGCTAACGCGTAGGAGCACTCATGGCTTTAGTCTTAAATGACCGCGTCAAGGAGACGACTACTACAACTGGTACGGGAGCAATAACCTTCGCCGGAGCAGTTTCAGGATTTGAAACTTTTTCAGCGGGTATTGGAAATTCCAATACTACTTACTATGCAATTGCACATTTAACTGCAAACGAATGGGAAGTAGGTCTAGGAACTCTAGCAGCTGATAGTTCAACTATCGCTCGTACGAGCATTATTTCAAGTTCCAATGGTGATGCCGCCGTTGATTTTGCGTCAGGGACGAAGGATGTATTCTGTACGTTCCCAGCAAGCAAGACGATGGACATGACTTTGACAACCGCAGGGGATATTTTATATGCGTCCTCCGCTAATACGCCTGCTAGGTTGGCTAAAGGAACAGGATTACAGGTCGTACAAATGAATTCAGGAGCGACGGCACCAGAATGGGCCGCGTCTCCTCAATCAGTCCTGACGGCAACAGGAGATATTTTATATGCTTCTGGCGCTAACACACTGGCGAAACTGGCGAAAGGAAGCGATGATGAAGTATTAACACTGGCTTCAGGAGTCCCTTCGTGGGCTGCAGGAGGCGTTACAGCAGGCTTTTGCATTGCTATGTCGATTGCTCTCTGATATAAGGAAACAAGGAAAAAATGGCACAAAATTTTAGAAGATATACAGAAAATGCAGTAGGTGCTACACCAGTTGACATACCTGATGGATCCGATTTTGACACCTATGATACAATCATAGGGATTTCAGTCGCTAACATTGTTGGGTCGACAATCAATGTTGATGTCTACATTAATGACGGAAGCAATAACATCTATCTCGTGAAAACGGCGCCAATCCCCAGTGGGGGTGCCCTCCAGTTATTGGACGGAGGAGCCAAGGTAGTGGTCCAATCGGGAGATAGGATGTATGTCGTATCAGACACGGCTTCCTCAGCAGATGTCTGGGTATCAGTCGTAGATGGAATAAGCACGTAAGGAGGGCAAGATGTCTTATATTGGCAATTCCCCAGCTTTAAAATACGCAAGCTTTGCGGTTCAGCATTTCACTACAAGTGCGACTACTTCATACAGTCTTGACAATTCAGTAGCCAACGAAAACGACATAGCTCTTTTCATAAACAACGTACGACAACAACCAGGAGGATCCTACGCCTACACGGCGGCAGGAACAACTCTCACACTTTCAGCGGCAACAACAAGTTCGGATACGATGTACTGCGTCTTCATTGGAAAGGCGGTTCAAACCGTTACTCCTCCCGTCAACAGCGTGGGGACCTCGCAGCTTGTAGCGGATTCGGTAACGACAGCAAAAATATTAGACGATAATGTAACGACAGCAAAAATATTAGATGATAATGTAACGACCGCAAAAATACTGGACACAAATGTAACAGGGGCCAAGCTCAATGACGATGCTATAAGCGCTCAAGGGGCACTCGGTGCAGAGCCAGCCGACACTGACGAATTTTTAGTCAGCGATGCAGGCGTTTTGAAAAGAGTGGACTACTCCTACATAAAGGGAATCACACAAACAAGTTTTCTGCCTATTGCAACACCTCTCTGGTACAACGGAGATATGCAAGTGGCTCAAAGAGGAGCTTCAGCTACTGGAAAAACTGCTAGTGGTTATTATGCTTGTGATAGAATGCATTTAAATCTTAGTTCATTAGGAACTTGGACTATAGCACAAGAAACTTTAACAAGTGGCAATGCTTATGCTGATGGATTTCAAAAAGCATTTAGATTAGATTGTACAACAGCAGATGCTTCTCCAAGTGCTAGTGCCCACGGTTATTTTAGACAAAAATTTGAAGGACAAGATGTTCAAGTATTCAAAAAAGGAACTGCCAATGCTGAAACTTATACTTTAGCTTTCTGGGTTAAATCAAATAAAACAGGAACAGATATTTTCACTTGTGGCTTATACGATCACGATAATTCAAGAAGTGTATTTCAAAATTATACAATTTCATCAGCAGATACTTGGGAATATAAAGTATTAAATTTTCCAAAAGATACAACTGGAGTAATTGATAGTGATAATGCAGTTAGTATAGATGTTAGATGGTATCTTGGAGCTGGGTCAAATTTTACTGGAGGTACACAAGCAACTACTGCTTGGGAAGCTCAGACTTCTGCCAACAATCTTCCAAGTGGTAAAGTGAATATAGCTGATAGCACATCTAATGATATTGCGATTACAGGAGTTCAACTTGAAGTAGGAACTTACACTTCTTCCGACTTACCGCCTTTCAGGCACGAAAGTTTTGGAGATAACTTGGCTAGGTGTCAAAGATATTATTTTAAAATGACAAGAGATACAACAAATCAGGCAGTAGGTATGGGTAGATATTGGAGTACTGCTGCTGGTGGTGGAGGGGGAATGTTTAATTTTCCAGTTCCTATGCGTGGTGCTGTTGCTATGGATTTTGAAAATGGAACAAGTTATTGGACATCAAGTGGAGGAAGTGGAGGTACTAATGACTATTTTGATGGGATGATT
>Ga0208029_1000974_pt1 | contig 14398 bp, 10 predicted proteins | sample MalvireepMed_s12_FD_184242 | JGI IMG/M metagenome (GOLD analysis project Ga0208029, IMG submission 184242) | Marine viral communities from the Global Malaspina Expedition - Malaspina viral metaG DeepMed_s12 (SPAdes) (version 2) | ecosystem: Environmental > Aquatic > Marine > Oceanic | place... | reverse complement strand
GAAATACCGTGTTATTTCCCGGTGTTGTGATTCCTATCACCGCGGGTCGCGATATGTCTATCGACTTGATCAACGAGGCGAATAAAGGTTCAAAAATTATAGGTGTTGTTTCTCAAAAGGATGGTGAAGTAGAAAATCCTTCAGCAGACGATATTAATACCACAGGTGTGGTGGCGCGTATTTTACGTGTTTTAAAAATGCCTGACGGAAATGTAACTGTGATCATTCAAGGGAAGAAGCGCTTCAATATTGCCGAAGTAATTACCGAAAAACCCTATTTGGTTGCAACAGTACGCGAGGTTTCAGAAACCAGACCAGAAAAGGATTCGGCAGAATTTAAAGCGATCATTGATTCAATTAAAGAACAGGCGCTACAGATCATCAAGCAATCGCCTAACATTCCTAGTGAAGCCGGTTTTGCGATCAAAAACATCGAGAGCGAGTCGTTCCTGATCAATTTTGTGAGTTCTAATATGAACTTGACTGTTGAGGAAAAACAAGGTTTATTAGAGATCAATGATCTTCAAGAACGTGCCTTGCAGACGTTGCGCTATATGAATACCGAAATGCAAAAACTGGAGTTGAAGAACGATATTCAGAGCCGGGTGCATAACGATATGAGTCAGCAGCAGCGTGAATATTTCTTGCATCAGCAAATGAAAACCATTCAGGAAGAATTGGGTGGTGTTTCTCAAGAAGATGAGATCGAAGAAATGCGTGAGCGTGCCAAAAAGAAGAAGTGGGACGAGAAGGTTGGCAAGCAATTCAAAAAGGAATTGGCTAAGATGCAACGTATGAATCCGCAGGTTGCTGAGTACAGCATTCAACGTAATTATTTGGATCTGTTTCTAGACCTTCCTTGGAATAAATTCAGCAAAGATAAATTCGATTTAAAGCGTGCTAAGAAAATTCTTGACCGCGATCATTACGGATTAGACGATGTTAAGAAACGAATTATTGAATATCTAGCAGTATTGAAACTGCGTAACGATATGAAGTCTCCTATTTTATGTCTTTACGGACCTCCGGGAGTTGGTAAAACTTCTTTAGGAAAATCGGTTGCCGAGGCACTAGGGCGTGAGTATGTACGTATGAGTTTGGGTGGTTTGCGTGACGAAGCAGAAATTCGCGGACACCGTAAAACCTACATAGGTGCGATGCCGGGTAGAATTCTTCAGAATTTGAAAAAAGCAGGAACCAGCAATCCGGTATTTGTTTTAGATGAGATCGATAAGTTGAGCAACAGCAATCAGGGAGATCCTTCTTCGGCTTTGCTTGAAGTTTTGGACCCTGAGCAAAATGCAGAGTTTCACGATAATTTCTTAGAACTCGGGTTTGATCTTTCAAAAGTGATGTTTATCGCTACGGCAAACAACCTAGGAAGTATTCAGCCGGCATTGCGTGATCGTATGGAGATCATCAACGTTACCGGTTATACGATCGAAGAGAAAGTAGAAATTGGTAAGCGTCACTTACTTCCGAAGCAATTGAAAGAACATGGCGTTACTGCAGATCAATTAAAGATCGCAAAGCCTCAGTTAGAAAAAATTGTGGAAGGCTACACACGAGAGTCCGGGGTGCGTGGTTTAGAAAAACAAATCGCAAAAATGGTGCGTTACGCGGCCAAAAATATTGCGATGGAAGAGGAATACAAAGTCAAAGTTGATAACGAGACCGTAGTTGAAGTATTAGGTTCACCAAAATTAGAACGCAACAAATATGAAAATAATGATGTTGCAGGTGTCGTAACCGGATTGGCCTGGACGCAAGTAGGCGGTGATATCCTCTTTATAGAATCTATACTTTCTAAAGGAAAAGGTAACCTTAGCGTTACCGGGAACCTTGGTAAAGTCATGAAAGAGAGTGCGACCTTGGCAATGGAGTATATTAAATCTAATGCCGAACGTCTTGAGCTGGATCCAACAGTATTCGAAAAGTACAATGTGCATATTCACGTACCTGAAGGAGCAACGCCAAAAGATGGGCCAAGTGCCGGGATCACAATGTTAACTTCTTTGGTTTCTTTGTTTACCCAGCGTAAGGTGAAGAAAAGTATCGCGATGACCGGTGAGATCACATTGCGAGGTAAAGTGCTTCCGGTAGGCGGAATTAAAGAAAAGATTCTTGCGGCCAAGCGTGCACATATCAAAGAAATTATAATGTGTGCAGAAAATGAGCGTGATATTAAAGAGATAAATGAAGATTACTTAAAGGGTCTTACATTTCACTATGTAAACGATATGAGCGAAGTGCTTGATATTGCACTTACCAATCAAAAGGTAAAGCACGCAAAAGCGCTTTAATAGATTTTAAACTATTAATTGAAACCCACTCCATAAACGGAGTGGGTTTTTTAATGGGTAAGAAATAAAGTATACTTGTAAGCGTTTTGCATTTAGGGTTTTTGGTGATTTGATATGGTAAAAAAGCTAGTTTTAATTTTAGCCTTGTTTACAAGCTTCAGTTTTTGGGCACAGTTGGGCGGTCGCGCTACCTATCAGTTTTTAAATTTGGTTTCTTCACCAAAACAAGCCGCTTTAGGCGGTAAATTACTCACCGATTATAGTTACGATCCCACGAGTGGATTGTTCAATCCGGCGACGATCAACCCAGAGATGCACAATCAACTTTCGCTGAATTATGTCAATTATCTGGCCGATGTAAATTACGGGACCGTAGGCTATGCCTATGAATACGATCGCCACAGTGGTGTTTTTCACGCGGGAGTAACCTATGTAAATTATGGGACTTTTGAAGGCTATGATGAGCGCGGTAATGCGACAGCAGACTTTAGTGGGGGAGAAGTGGCGTTTTCTGCAGGTTATGCTTTTAATATTCCACGAACAGATTTTTTTGTCGGAGCCAATGTTAAATTGATTTCTTCAAAATTGGAGCAGTACACTTCGTTGGGTGGCGCGTTAGATCTGGGATTTATCTATGTGAATGACAAACTGGAACTGAATATCGCCGGAGTGGTGCGCAATATCGGGATGCAGTTTACGGCGTATGATGTGACGTATGAGCGATTACCGCTTGAAGTTGATCTGGGCATTTCTCAAAAGTTAGAACACGTTCCGCTACGGTGGCATTTTACCTTAGAAAATCTGCAGAATTGGAATTTAGCATTTGCTAATCCGGCGCGAGCAACTTCAGATTTAAATGGAACTACTACACCAGAAAATGTCAATTTTTTTGATGAAGCGCTCCGCCATATGATTTTTGCAGCAGAATTATTTCCCGATAAAGGTTTCAATATTCGTTTGGGATATAGTGTGCGCAGAGCGGAGGAATTACGCATTGTAGACCAGCGTAGTTTTGCAGGTCTAAGTGCCGGTTTCTCTGTGAAGTTTAATAAATTGCGCTTGAGTTACAGCTACGCGCGTTATAACAGTGCTGCAAGCTCGGGATTCTTTGGTTTAAATGTAGATTTAAACTGATGGTTCCAAGACCATTAACCTTCAACTTGAATCATTTGAAAAAAATTACCATCGCCATAGACGGCTTTTCTTCTACAGGAAAAAGTACCGTTGCAAAAATGCTGGCCAAAGAACTCGAGTATGTTTATGTAGATACCGGAGCAATGTACCGTGCCGTAACGCTTTATGCAATGCGGAAGCTTTTTATAAAAGATGGGCATTTTGATAAAGAAGGTTTGATCAGGCATTTGTTTATGGTTTCGGTGAAGTTTCAAATGAATGGAGAGACCGGGATCGCAGATGTATATTTGAATGGTGAAAATGTAGAGCGAGAGATCAGAACCTTAGAAGTTTCCAATTTTGTGAGTCAGATCGCTGCGATTCCTGAAGTGCGCAAATTAATGGTGCAGAAGCAACACGAGATGGGCAAAGAAAAAGGCATTGTGATGGATGGTCGCGACATTGGGACTGTGGTATTTCCCGATGCAGAATTGAAGGTATTTATGACCGCATCTGCAGATGAACGCGCCCGCCGTCGTTATGAGGAGTTGAAAGCCAAAGGCGATGAGGTAAGCTATGAGGCGGTTTTAGAAAATGTCCAGAAGCGCGATCAATTAGATACTTCTCGTGAAGATTCTCCGCTTGTGCAGGCAGAAGATGCCATTCTGCTAGATAACACGCATACCAACATAGAAGATCAGTTTCATATTCTTTTACAACTTGCAAAGGACCGTATTTACGGTAGATGCTAATCATTTGAAACCCCTTAAATTTTAATGAAAGCTACCCAACTCGATCGTGGGCTACTCTACTTGCTGGCTGCAGGAGCAGGTTTTGTTGTGGCCAATAATTACTACAATCAGCCGCTTCTTAATTTAATGGCCAAAACTTTCTCGCTCACCGAAGCGCAAGTGAGTAATATTCCGTTGGCGACACAATTGGGGTATGCTTTTGGATTGCTTTTTATCATTCCGTTAGGCGATAAGTTTTCAAGAAGAACCATCATTTTAATAGACTTTGTGGCGATAATTGGTTCGTTGCTGGTAACCGCTATGGCGCCTTCATTGACGGTATTGACGATTTCTAGCTTTTGTGTAGGCTTTTCATCTGTAGTGCCGCAATTATTTGTGCCGATGGCTGCCCAACTCGCTACCGAGGAAAACCGAGGTAAAGCCATTGGAATTGTGATGAGTGGTTTGCTTATCGGGATTTTAGGAAGTCGTTTTCTCAGCGGAATGGTTGGAGAATATTTTGGCTGGCGTTTTATGTATTACGTAGCCGCTGTGATAATGCTTATTTATGCGGCCTTGCTTTATTTTAAGTTGCCTGATGTTGCTACCAATTTTAAAGGAACCTACGCGCAGTTGATGCGGTCGCTCTTGCAACTTGTAAAAACAAAGCCCGAAGTACGAATTGCTGCGCTACGAGGAGCTTTGGGGTTTGCAGGATTTAGCGCATTCTGGACGACGCTGGTGTTTCTTATGGAATCCAATTTTGGCTACGGAAGTGGCGCTGCGGGACTTTTTGGGGTTTTAGGGATGATCGGGGCGCTGGGCGCAACACTATCAGGAAAACTGAATGATAAATACAATTCTAAAAAACTCATCTACCTCTTTACAGGCATTTTAGTGCTCTCGTGGATTGTTTTTCAGTTTAGCGGAACTTCTATCCTCGGTTTAGTCATTGGTGTTTTGGCTGTTGATTTTGGACTGCAATGCCTGCACGTGACCAATCAGAACATTATTTTTAAACAGAATCCTGAAGCGCGCAATCGTGTAAATACCATTTATATGGTCATTTATTTTATAGGTGGAGCGCTTGGTACTGTTTCTGGAGCTTATGCCTGGCAGCATTATCAATGGACGGGTGTTGCAACTTTGGGATTGGGTTATTCCATCTTGATCATCATACTTCAGTTTTTGTTTCAGTGGAAGCATAAATGCTAAATCCTGCCTTCTGACATTATTTGAAGATTCATATGCTAAATTCCCCATAAGATGTGCTTAAGGCTTTACTAAAACCACTTGTTTGAGCAGTACTACTCGTTAACTTTAAAATAAAAATTGCTCGGCTGCTTGATAGTAAGCACTGCCGAAAACTATTTAAAAGAAGAATTATGAGTACAGATGTTTTAGAGAAGCCCACTGCGACAGAGCAAGCTTCAAGTAGTGATACGATTCAAACCATAAATCCGTCAACCGGAGAACCGTTGAACAGTTACAAAATGATGACTGATCAAGAAGCCAGTGAAGCTGTTAAAGCAACACATCAAGCTTTTTTGACGTGGAAGACTTTTTCACTAGAAAAGCGTGCAGAATTTATCAATAAAATAGGTGAAAGCTTAGGCAAACACAAAGACCAACTGGTAAAATTGATGACCCAAGAAATGGGGAAACTTACCAGTCAGGGAGAACAAGAGGTCGATTTGTGTGTTGGAATTTGTGAATACACTGCGAAAAATGGACCTGAAGTATTGAAGGATGAAGAACGCACCTTACCCGATGGCGGTAAAGGACTTATTACAAACGCGCCTATTGGAGTCATCTATGGAATTCAACCTTGGAATTTTCCAACCTATCAGGTAATTCGTTATGCGATTGCCAACTTAATGGCAGGAAATGGCGTTTTATTAAAGCATGCAGAAAATGTAACCGGTTCAGCGTTACTGATAGATAAGATCATACGAGAGGCCGGCCTATCTGAAAATATTTTTACTGTGCTAAGAATTTCGCACGAACAATCTGATGCCATCATTGAAAATGATTTAGTGCGCGGAGTTACCTTGACGGGTAGCGGAGCAGCAGGAAAAGTTGTTGGCGAAAAAGCCGGAAAAGCCTTAAAGAAAACTGTTTTAGAACTGGGATCTAATGATGCGTATTTAGTTCTAGACGACGCTGATGTAGATACTGCAGTAGAATGGAGTATTAAAGGACGCATTTATAATAACGGGGAGACCTGTGTAGCTGCTAAGCGTTTTGTGGTGACTGAAAAAGTCTATAACGAATTTAAAGAGAAGTTCGTTGCCGGAATGAAAGAAATTAAATTCGGTGATCCTACTGATGATACTGTAGATATAGGACCGATGGCACGTAAAGACTTACGTGAGAAGTTGCACGATCAATTAAAAGAAAGTGTAACCAATGGCGGTGAAATTTTATGTGGAGGTGAATTGCCAGAGGGTGACGGTTACTTTTACCCTGCAACGGTATTAGGGAATGTAAAACCCGGTCAGCCTGCATATGATGATGAGTTGTTCGGTCCTGTAGCATCTTTAATCAAAGCAAAAGATAATGAAGATGCTATGCGTATCGCAAACGACAGCCGTTTTGGATTAGGTGGCGGAATCTTTTCTAAAGATGAAGCAGCAGCATTTGAATTGGCTAAAAATCATTTTGATACCGGTATGGTGTTTATCAACAGTTTTGGTGTTGCTCAGCCTAATATGCCTTTTGGTGGTGTAAAAGCTTCAGGATATGGTAGAGAGCACGGAGGCTTTGGAGTCAAAGAATTTGTTAATGAAAAAGCAATTATGAGGCTCAAGAGCTAGTAGAAGAGATTAATTTAAATAAAAATCCCCGTTCAGTGATGAACGGGGATTTTCTTTTTTAGTTACCAATTGGTGGTGGTCCGTCAGGGATCATCGCTTTATAAACGTCGTCACCTTTTCGTTCTTTAAATTCAGTTTTTACTTCTTCAACTAGTTTTGCGTCGTCAAAAAGGTCTTTATCGTGAGAATTATTTTTAATCCTTTAAACAAAGAAATTTGATTATTTCAATTGAATAACCGCAATTTACGCTATTAGGAATTTGTGCGATCTAGAATCCAATTGCTATAAAACTCAAGAACTTCTTCTTTGTTGAGTTCGTTGTGTGTTTCGTGTCGTAAACCTTCCCAGGGTTTGAAATCCATTTGATCAGGATGACGTGAAGCCAAAGTTTTTGAAGCTTTAAATTTTGTGATATTGTCTTCGGTACCGTGAGCTAAAAGAAGTCTGGTTCTAAAATCAAAGGTTTTATCCATAAGATAAACACCGTTGTCATTTAGTCCAAAGAATAGTTTTAAAGAAGCTTTGCTGTGTACGAGTTGGTCTTCTTTATAGGCTTTTCCAACTTCGGTATCTCTAGAAAGATCTGCCGGGTCGAGTTTCGTTTCTTGCACAGGGTTTAAAGCAAAGGTCAAAGCCATTCTTCCTAAAATAATTTGCATTGCTCCGGGATTCTTAACCAGCTTTAGCCAGGGCGAAGTGACGAGAGCTCCTGCAGGTGGTGCTGCGGTCATCAATAAGTAGCGTAATACGATACCACCACCCATACTGTGACCGTATAAAAATACCGGTGTTTCCGGGTTTTCTTCAAGTGCTTTCTCATAAATAAAGTCCACTGCAAGAATAAAATCCTGTAAGGAGCGTACCACACCACGTTTACCGCTAGATTTTCCGTGACCGGGTAAATCTATTGCATAACAGGTGATATTTTTCGCATTAAAATATTCGGCGACGTGTGTATACCTTCCTAAATGCTCTCCAAAACCGTGAATGATGCAGACCACGGCTTTTTGATCAGGAGCTTTCCAGACCTTTCCAAAGAGTTCATGTCTAGCGGTTTGCCCTGTAAATGTAGTGCTGGATTTTTCTGCTAACATATTTTTTATTTCAGAATAGAAAATTAGAAAAGTTTATGTAATTTTGCACTCCTTTTGACAACGGTTGGAAACCCAAAAGGATGAGGGATTTAAAATGAATCTCTTGAAACCAAACATGTATTTTAAACCTCTTTTACGATTTTGAGTTGTTTAGTTTCCACAAAAGCGTAAAATACAAACTATTAATCAGCAATGGCTGAAGAAAATAAAAAACCAGAAGCTCAGGAAGAAGTTGAGCTTAAGACAAATGTTGCAGCAGCAGAAGAACTTGCTACTCCTGATGCAATTAAAGAACCAAAAGGTTACGAAAGCGCTGCTCAAGCTAATCCTGAGAAATTTCTTGAAGAATTCAACTGGCACAATTACGAAGAAGGAATTGATCCTATCGATGATGACAAGCTAGATGAGTTTGAAAAGCTGGTTGCAGAAAACTTTGTTGACACTCTTGATGACGAAGTTGTTGAAGGTAAAGTAATCAACATCACAGATCGTGATGCTATTATAGACATCAACGCAAAGTCTGAAGGTGTAATCTCTCTTAACGAGTTCCGTTACAACCCAGATCTTAAAGTTGGTGATACTGTTGAGGTATTAATTGACGTGCGTGAAGACGCTACCGGTCAGTTAGTATTATCTCACCGTAAAGCGCGTGTGATCAAAGCTTGGGAGCGTGTAAACAAAGCTCACGAAGATGGTACAATTGTTACCGGATTTGTAAAAGCACGTACTAAAGGTGGTATGATCGTAGATGTATTTGGTATTGAAGCATTCTTGCCAGGTTCTCAGATCGATGTGAAGCCTATTCGTGATTACGATGCGTATGTAAACAAAACAATGGAATTCAAAGTGGTTAAAATTAACCAAGAATTCAAAAACGTTGTTGTTTCTCACAAAGCGCTTATCGAAGCAGATATCGAAGAGCAGAAAAAAGAAATCATCGGGCAGCTTGAAAAAGGTCAGGTTCTTGAAGGTACCGTTAAAAACATTACTTCTTACGGAGTATTTGTTGACCTTGGTGGCGTAGATGGATTGGTACACATTACAGATCTTTCTTGGTCTCGTATCAACCACCCGAATGAGATCGTTGATCTTGATCAGAAACTTAACGTGGTTATCCTTGACTTTGATGAGGATAAAACACGTATCCAACTTGGTCTTAAGCAGCTTAAGAAGCACCCATGGGATGCTCTTAGCGAGACTTTAAGTGTAGGTGATAAAGTAAAAGGTAAAGTTGTTGTAATCGCAGATTACGGCGCTTTTGTTGAAGTAGAAGAAGGAGTAGAAGGTCTTATCCACGTTAGTGAGATGTCTTGGTCTACGCACTTACGTAGCGCTCAGGATTTCGTAAACGTTGGTGACGAAGTAGAAGCTCAAATTCTTACTATGGATCGTGAAGATCGTAAGATGTCTCTTGGTATCAAGCAATTGACGCAAGATCCTTGGACAGATATCACTTCTAAATATCCTGTAGGTTCTCGTCACACCGGAATTGTACGTAATTTCACTAACTTTGGTGTATTCGTAGAATTAGAAGAAGGTATCGACGGTCTTATCTACATCTCAGACCTTTCTTGGACTAAGAAAATCAAGCACCCATCAGAATTTACAAACATCGGTGATAAACTAGAGGTTGTAGTTCTTGAGCTTGACGTAGAAGGACGCAAATTAAGCTTAGGTCACAAGCAGATTGAAGACAATCCTTGGGACAAATATGAAGCTGAATTTGCAGTAGGAACTAAGCACACTGGTACAATTGGAGAAATTGTAGACAAAGGAGCAACTGTAGAATTCAACGAGGACATCGTGGCATTTATTCCAGGACGTCACTTAGAGAAAGAAGACGGAAGCAAACTTGGTAAAGGTGATGAGGCAGATTTCCAAATCATTGAGTTTAATAAAGACTTTAAGCGTGTAGTTGCATCGCACACTGCATTATTTAAAGAAGAGGAAGCGAAGATCGTTAAGCAGGCAGCTAAGAAAGCAGCTGATTCTGCAGCAGCTAGCGCACCTACTTTAGGAGACGCAAATGATGCTCTTGCAGCATTGAAAAAGCAAATGGAAAAAGGCGGTAACTAAGCCCTAACATTTTCTAATATATGAAAGCCCTTTAGCATTTGCTAAAGGGCTTTTTTTATTAGTGCCACAAAAGGGGAGAACACCCGCGCTATTTTAATTCGACGCTTTGCTATTAGAAGTCGCAATCGCAATTCTCTAAGGATAAATGTTTATTTTCGCTTACCCAGAAACACTACACTTATGAACTATATTCTTTTTGACGGTCCTGCGCGTAAAAAACTCTTACCCTTTACTTATACCAGACCTGTAGCAGATCTTAGAATCGGTATTTTAACCATTCGCGAAAAGTGGGAAAAGCATTTAGGAAGTACAACGTCAACAATTACTGAAGAGTATTTGTCTGAGAAATTCCCGATGGTTGAGTTTGAAGAGAATGTAATGATCAATGCATCGTATATTCCTACAGAAATTTTAGTCGAGCAAGTGCTGGATTTACAGGTGAATCAGGCGCTTTTTGATGGGGATGACATCGTTGCTTTTTATACTAAAGATACTCAGGAAGAAATAGATTTTGATACCTACGAGCAATTAGAAGTTACTGCTGAAGGTGTTTTTAAGATTGAAAATAACTGGGATATTTTCAGTAAGAACCACGAAGCCATTCAGTTGGATTATGATTTGATCACCGTAGGAAGAACTTCTGCTGAAATTCCAAAAGGGGTTCAAACCATGCATTCTGAAAATATCTTTATAGAAGAAGGAGCTAAGATAAATTTTTGTTCACTTAATGCTTCAGATGGTCCTATTTACATTGGTAAAGATGCTGAAATTATGGAAGGAGCACTCATACGTGGACCGTTTGCACTTTGCGAGCATGCTAGTGTTAAAATGGGAGCAAAGATCTATACGGGAACAACGATTGGTCCGTATTGTAAGGTTGGAGGAGAAGTTACCAATTCGGTATTGATGGCGTATTCCAATAAAGGCCACGATGGTTATCTGGGAAATTCTGTATTAGGAGAATGGTGTAATATTGGCGCAGATTCTAACAACAGTAACCTTAAAAATAACTACGAAGAAGTGCGTCTTTGGGATTACGAGACTGAAGGTTTTGCAAAAACCGGATTGCAATTTTGCGGTTTAATGATGGGAGACCATAGCAAGTGCGGTATTAATACTATGTTTAATACAGGGACAGTGATTGGTGTAAGTGTAAACATTTTTGGAACCGGCTTTCCTCGTAATTTTGTTCCTTCATTCAGTTGGGGAGGAGCCAGTGGTTTTACGACTTATAAAACCAATAAAGCGTTTCAAACCGCTAAACTGGTGATGGAGCGTCGCAACATTCCTTTTGATGAGCAGGAGGCAGCGATCTTAGAGCATATCTTTGAGGATTCTGCTAAATACAGAAGATATTAGTCAAGCTCATTAAGAAATGCCAAAGCCTTTAGAGGTTGCTTAGGGCCATCTTATGATACTTCTATACATACCATTGCACAGAGCATGTTTTGCAAATGTTTAACGATAGTGTGGTTTATATAGCGCTCAATAGCTTCAGGAGTATCCAGATTATAGGTTGATTTAAAAAAGACTTGGTTGTGATGAAAATCAAAATAGGTGCCTAAAATGGTCGGAATGATCAACGGGATTTCAATATTTTTATTGAATTCGTGCTGTTCTTGCCCTTTGCTGATGAATTCGGTTAGAGCATCATAATTATTTTTCTTTTGAACTAAGTAGTGCTCAAAGGTTAAGCAGCGGGTGCTGTTGGAAAGCTCGGTATGTACAATTTTATAGATACGATTGTTTTTATGTATACGTTGTACGAAGAGTTCGATAATTTGATTAAAACGCTCTTTAAATGAACTATCCTGATTGATAATGGTGTCAAGCTCTCCTTTAAAGTCAGACATACGATACACTACCATATGCTCTAGCAATTTTTCTTTGGAGCCAAAATAATAGGAGATCATCGCGATATTGATATTCGCTTCTCTAGCGATCTGCCGTACTGAAGTTCCGGCAAAACCATGCTCGGCAAAAAGCTTTTCTGCAACCTGAACGATTTGCAGCTGTTTCTCATTCAATTCCATTAGTCAAATTTGAGTTCGCAAAATTAAACAATCGTTTAATTTTAAAGCTCATTTATTGGAATTTGTTTATGCTGTGCAATTTAGACTAGTGGTCTGCCTGAATCTAGAAAAAGCCAGTAGACTAAAACAGTTAAAATGATCAATGCAATTAGGGTGTACAGCATCGTTTTTCTTTTATGGCTTTGGCTCTTTCTTTTAATTTCGGCTTTAGCTTTTATCAACTCTTTTTCGCTTAATTTTTTAAATTTTAGCGAGATGTTGTTTTTGCTTTTGTGAGTATTCGGCTTTTCAAAACGAGAAATACGCTCGCGCTTATTGTGTCTAAGCGAAGCCAACATTGCAGATGTCGAACCACCAAACCCCATAATTTATAGTTTAAGTATAGGTAGGTTTTATAACAGTAATGTTACGCTACTAGCGCTCTTTTGAAGTTTTTTTAACACGTTTAAGAACCAGAAAATCTTGAGGATTGGCTTTAAGTCCGGTAACATTTTTATGAACAAACTTGATTACTTGATCATAGTATAGAGTTACAAAAGGAGCTTGTTCTAGGATTATAGAATCCATTTTCTTGTAGAGCAGCTTACGCTTATTAATAGCAGTAAGCTTAAAACTTGATTCATACAGGCTATCAAAAGTCGCATTCTTAAAATGCGTATAATTAGGTCCGTTTGGAGTGAAATTTTTGCTGTAATACAGCGAAAGATAATTCTCAGCATCGGGATAATCTGCAATCCAACTGGCTCTAAAGGCATCAAGTTTTCCTGTAGATTTAAGCTGGCGTAGCGTAGAAGGAGGCATCACATCGATATTGATCTCAAGTCCGAGTTTGCCCAATTCCCGTTGAATATATTCGCAAATGTCTAGATATTGACTGTTGGTACCAATGGTGATGCTAGGTGTATTGTTACCGGTTTCTTCAATATATTTTGCGATTAAAGTGCGTGCCTTGCCTGGATTATACTCAAAGCCTGAAGCACCATACCCAGGCAAACCTTTAGGGATAAAACCGGAGTTGGCAGGTTCTCCAATTCCGTTGCGCAGGTATTTTATCATTTTCACCCGGTCAAACCCGTAATTAACTGCTTGTCTTAAAAGTTTTGAACGTACTTCTTTTGACGGACTTTCTAAATAGAAACCCAAATATTCGGTATTTAGAAAAGGGCCTGTAATCGTCTTAACGCGATTTTTATAGTTCTCTTTTAGTTTTCCTGTTGCGGTAAGCAATTCATCTTTATAAGAAGGGTCAAGGCTGTTCAACATATCGAGATTGCCTTGTGCAAATTGTAAAAATTCACTTTGCTTATCAGGTAAAAAAGTGATGGCTACAGCCTCAAGATAAGGAAGCCGGTTTCCATCTTCGTCTTTTTCAAAATAGTGGTTGTTTTTTCGAAGAACTAACTTCACGCCTTCTTCCCAACGTTTGAATTTAAAAGGACCGGTGCCAATAGGGTGAGAACGAAATTCATTTCCGTAGAATGAAACGATTTCTTCAGGAACTACAGAGCAATAGCGCATAGTAAGCAGTCCTAAAAAAGCGGGAAACTCCTTTTTTAATGTGATTTGAAAAGTACTGTCATTAATAGCTTGATAGCGATCAACATTACTCAATACCCAACTTCCGGGAGAAGCAATTGAAGGATCTTTCAGGCGATTGAAACTATACACAAAATCCTTAGCACTTACCTTACGCGTGCTATCCTTTATTTTGAATTGCTCGTGTTTATGAAAATAAACATCATCCCTAAGGGTAAATGTATAGGTTTTGGTGTCTTCGCTTACCGTCCAGCGTTTAGCAACATCAGGAATGATATTTAAAGAGTCATCTTGTTGAACCAAGCCATTAAACAATTGATTTGTAGGCCAGATAATAGGCGGATTTCTAGCAAAAGCAGGATCAAGTGTAGCTACATTATAATGCTCATTGTATCTAAAAACTTCGTCTTCTTCATGCCGATTGTCTTTTGGATCACACGAAAATAAGCTGATAAGGATTAATGGAAACAAAAGCCAGTTTAGCTGTATTGTGCGCACGTCAAAAGGAGGTTTTAAGGTCATAAATATCAATCTGATACACCAACAGTTTTGGATCATTATGCTTCAGGTAGTTATAAACTTGAGCAAGAGCAAAATTGTAGTTAACTTTGCACCCTTAATTTGATCTGGTTATTTGAGATTTTGAGGATGCAAAACAAAAGTAACCATTTGTGAAGAAGATTCTAATGAACGAA
>Ga0208029_1000972_pt1 | contig 14408 bp, 16 predicted proteins | sample MalvireepMed_s12_FD_184242 | JGI IMG/M metagenome (GOLD analysis project Ga0208029, IMG submission 184242) | Marine viral communities from the Global Malaspina Expedition - Malaspina viral metaG DeepMed_s12 (SPAdes) (version 2) | ecosystem: Environmental > Aquatic > Marine > Oceanic | place... | reverse complement strand
AAGTATGTTCTGTGGTCAGACAAAAGGATTAATGGATGTCATAAAGAATGACATTAATGAGGAGACTATCTTTATAGGAATGATGCCTATAACTCAAAATATAAGCACTTTATTTCTTAATAAGGAAACTGGAGAATGGAGTCTACTAGTCTCAGAAAAGAGTGGTATCTCCTGCATACATTTCTCTGGAGCTAATGGACTTCTTATAGAAGAAGATAAGAAGGATGCTAAAAAAAAATAAGGTTAAAGGACTTTTAATATCAGGAGAGAAGTAAATGGCAAGTACATATACAACAAACTTACGACTAACAAAGCAGGGGGATGGTGATAATCCTAATAGTTGGGGTCAAGTCCTCAATGATGGGGTCATCAGTCTGGCTGATAGTGCCATTGCAGGATATGTTACTGTCTCTATAGGTTCTACTGTTACAGTTAATTTAACAGAGAACCAAGGTTCTGATGATGAATCCAGAAATGCTTTCTTAGAATTTAAAGGTTCAATAGGTGGAACCCATACTTCTATCTTTGTTTTAATTCCCAATAATTCTAAAGGTTATGTAGTTAGAAATTCAGTATCCACAAACAATGCTACTGATGCTGTAATTTTAAGGGTAGCTGGTAATGCAGGTGTAACTATACCTTCTAGTGAAAATCGAATGGTTATTACAGATGGAACGTCAGTTTATCCAGTAGTTCCTTCTAATTTTTCTTCCAATATTACTGTTAAGGGTAATGTATCTGTAAGTGGTAATATGAATATTGCCAGTAATACTTCTATAGGAGGGACAGTAACAATAACAGGAGCTAATGTTCAGGCAGCTAATGCAAAAGTCTGTGCCAGTGCTTTCTATGGAGATGGTACAAATCTGACAGGAGCTATGCCTACAGGAGCTATTCTTCCTTATGCTGTTTCGGCTGCTCCTACAGGATTTGTACTTTGTAATGGTGCAGCTTTAAGTCGAAGTACTTATGCAACCTTGTTTGCTGTAGTTTCTAGTCTTTATGGTGATGGAGATGGTTCCAGTACATTTAATGTCCCTGATCTCAGAGGACGTTATATAGCTGGTTGGGATGTAAGTGCAACAGCTTCTTCTGTTCTTACCAGTGTAACAGTTGGTATGGTTATTAATACAACTATGGGTAATACAGGTGGTGTACAGGCTGTGACACTTTCAACAGCACAGATGCCAAGTCATATACATGCTCTTGATCCTCCACCCGGATATGCTCAAGGAGGGACTACTAAATTGGCACTTGAAGATGGAAGTATTATAACGACAACAGGTACAGAAAGTACTGGAGGAGATGGTGCTCATAGTAATATTCCTCCTACAATTATTTTAAATTATATTATAAAGACTTAAATATATGGTCGGTAAACTAGCAAAAATTAACCTAAAGCAGGGTTTTCACCGTGAGTCTACTCAGTATGAGGAGGAAGGCAAATGGTATGATGGGAACCGTGTACGATTTCGTTCTGGCAGACCAGAGAATATGAGAGGTTATGAAACTAAAGTCAGTGCTGCTTTTGATGGAAGTGCCAGAGATTTAATTGCCTATAAAAGTGCTAATGAAAAGAAAAGGGCTGTCTTTGGAACCCCTGATAAACTCTATGAACATGATGGTGACAGAATTGTAGATATAACACCTATAACTACAGCCGTTACCTTGGCTAATTGTTTTGGTACGAGTTCAGGATCAACACGGGTATGTTGTTCTGATGCTGCTCATGGCAGGGCTGTAGGAGATTATGTCTATTTTACCTCTACGGCTGCATTTAATAATGTCAGTCTAAGTACAAATGTTTATCCTGTTGTATCAATAGAAAGTGCTAGTGTTTTCACAATTTCTGTGACAGATGCTGCCAATGCTACAGCAAGTGATACAGGATCAGCTACATTTAATTATCTGATACCTACAGGTAATTCTATTGCTGTTGCAGGTACAGGTTATGGGGCTGCTATTTATCAGGCCACAGTTTGTGCTTCTCAGACAAGAGCATGGAATGAAGAAGCAAGTGCAGATGCAACAGATATTGTTTTTAATATAACACAATGGAGTCTGGATAACTGGGGTCAGGATGTTGTAGCAAATAGAAGTGGAAGTAATATCTTTTATTTTAACAGTGATGCTTCGACAGTTCCAATAAGAGCTACTTCAATAACAACATCACCTATTAGTGTTCATTCAATTGTTGTATCACCTAATGATCGACATCTGATTGCACTGGGGGCTAATGAATATTCAGCTTCTGCTACAGTCAGTGGAACTTTTAATCCTATGCTGGTAAGATGGTCGGATCAGGATGACAGAACAAACTGGGTTCCTTCGGTAAGCTCAACTTCTGGTGAGGTTGTCTTAACAGATGGAACTAAGATTGTTGGAGGTGTAAGGTCAAAGAATGCTATTAATGTATGGACAGATAATGCTCTTTGGTTAATGTCTTTTGCAGGACCACCTTTTACATTCAAGTTTCAACAGGCAGGTACTAACTGTGGATTAATGGCACAACATGCTGGAATAGATTATAATGGTGTGACTTACTGGATGGGTTATGATAATTTTTATAGGTTTGATGGTCAGGTAAGAACATTGGATTGTACAGTCAGGAGATATATATTTGACAGGCTGGCTATAAAATACAAGGAAAAAATATTTACAGGAATTAACTCAGAGTTTAAAGAGATTATCTGGCTTTATGCTTCTACAAGTTCAGGTGTAACAGAGTGTGATAGTTATGTTATCTTCTCACCTGAGAATAACTATTGGATTTATGGAGATGCTTTCTTCACAACCTTTGTAGATAGAGAAGTCTTTGGTAATACAATAACAACAGGAGTTACAGCTTCAGGAAATAATCTATATAATAATGAACCAGCAGGTGTCTTTACAGCTAATAATGAAGCACTAACATCATATATTGAGTCTGCTGATTTTGATGTACAGGATGGTAATTCTATAATGTTTATGAATAGATTAATACCTGACTTTGACTTATCCACAGGTAAACTAAGAATTAAAATTACAACAAAGAAATATCCAGAAAGTACAGAGTCAGTCACAAAAGAATTTGATATAGCAGGAACAACAACAAAGATGGATTTTAGAGCACGAGGAAGGCAAGCTAAAATCAGGGTATCTTGTAACTCACAGAATGCCAGTTGGAAATGGGGATCAGTACGGTTGGCAACACAGGGAGATGGAGAGAGATAGTGGCAAGATACCCTACCTTTCCTTCAGAACTTTATGATTTAAGTACTGAAGAAATAAAGGAAATGTATAATACTATACAGACATGGGGGGCTGTACTAGTTAATGAACTTGATGCAAGAGACTTAGAACTTGATGCAACACCTTCTAGTAATATCCTGGCTGTTGTAACAGTAACAAGTATAGGAAGACCTCGAAAGGGAGATATTGTCTATGCAGCAAGTGCAGGTAAATTTAGAGGATATGTAAGTGTAGGTTCGGAAACATCTTGGCAGGATTTAAACTAATGAAAAATATGAATAAACATTTTGATCTGGTTAATAATAGTACTTATATACGTAATCTTAATACAGGTGGTATTATAGATCCAACAAGACATTCTTTAAAGCAGACACAGAAAGATATGAATTTTAAAAAAATAAAGGCTAATGATTCTAATTTTATAGCAGAACAAACATCTCCTCAATCTAATTATGGAAGATTAAAATAATGTCCTTAACAGATTTACAAGACTTTCGGAAAACATTGGAAGAAACTAGAGAGCCAAGAAAAAATCCAATGGCTAAATTAGAAGTTTTAGCAAAATTAGGAGGGAAGGCCCCACAAGATGTAGCTATGCTAAATACACCTATTCCTACAGGACAAGATGTAGCTACACCTATTCCTATAGGACAAGATGTAGCTACGCTAAATACACCTATATCTACAGGACAAGATGTAGCTATGCTAAATACACCTATGCCTACAGGACAAGATGTAGCTACACCTATGTCAACTGCCCCGGCTCGTCGTTCTACCCAAACAATTCCCCCACCTGCTTCTTTAAATCAGCAACTAAAGAGTATCGCTCCTGAAGTTATTAGTACTCTTTATAAAAAAAGTAGGGTTAAAGGGTTAAAAGGTCTGGCTGGAACACCTATAACTGAGGGGTTATTGATGGCAACAGCAGATGAACAAAGAGGTGTTCCAGCACAGCATGGAGGGGGTATAATGGAACTAGCAGCAGGAGGAGAATTTTCTGGCATGGTTCCTGGTAAAGGACATGGTATGCAGGATAATGTAAGAATGCCTATAGCAGAAGGATCACAGCAAGTGGGAACATTAGCTGTTAGTCCCAGTGAATATGTAGTAGATAGTTATACAATGGCGGCTCTTGGTAATGGAAATCCAGATGCAGGAGCAGATGTCATGGATAAAGTTGTAGAGAATGTTAGACAAAGAGCATATGGTTCTAAAGAGCAGCCTAATGAAATTAGTGGTTTATCCGCTCTCAGACCAATGATAGAAAGGGTTTAAAATGGGATTTTTATCGAATATATTTGGTGGTGGTAAACCAGCAACAACCGTTGTCCAATCGAGTATACCCAAGGAGCTTTCGCCTTATGTGCAAGAAGCTTTGCAAGGTAGTCAGGACATTTACAAGCAAAGGCTTGAAGAAGGATATGTTCCTTATAGTGGGAAGACTATTGCCGATTTTACTCCTGAACAGTTACAGGCACAACAGGGATTAAAGAGCCTGGTAGGTACAACGACACCTCTTCAGCAGGAAGCTCTGGGAGGTTATCGTGGAGCAACTCAACAATTTACAGGGGATATTGCCCAACAGTACATGTCTCCCTATCAACAAGCTGTAATAGATGCTGAGAAGCAGGAGGCCGAAAGAGATTTTCAAAGCCGTATCATGCCACAATTTGAAAAACAAGCTATCGATGCTGGTGGTATGAGTGGTATGGGATCAAGAGCGGGTGTACAAGCAGCAGAATTAGGCAGAGCACAGATGGAAAGGCTTGGGAATATTCAAACCAAGGGTTTGCAGAGTGCTTACCTTGATGCCAGAAAAGGATTTGAACAGCAGAAACTGAGGGAAAGACAAGCAGCAGCAGATATAGCACAGCTTGGTCCTCAAATGCTAAAGTCTGGTATTGCTGAACAAGGTATTTTAAAATCTATTGGTGAAGAAAAACAGGCAGTAGAAGAAGATGTAATGAAAGAAGCTTATTCCAAGTGGCTTGAGCAACAACAATTTCCTGAGACACAACTGGCTCGATATCAAAGCAGTATCTATGGGAATCCTATGTTAAAACAACCTAACTATGTTAAGACAGAAACAGGAGCAACACCCAGTACAGGCCGTTCTTTACTAGGCTTGGGTCTTTATGGTTTAGATATGTATAATAGAGCTAAAAAGAGACATGGTGGTTATCTTAAAGATGTTCCCAGGTATGGCGGTGGAGGTCTTGGAGATTTACCTATGGTATATAGACAACAGCCGGGTATGGTACGCCCACCTGTAGAAGATTTTGATGATCATTTTGCTGGACAAGTTCCCTTATCAAAGACTGAAGTAAATTTTGATGATCATTTTGCTGGACAAACTTTCTCACAAGCACCTATGGTTGGAGTTCCACCAAATAAGACCACGCCCATGAGTCCTTTGGATTTAAAGGATGCACTACAGAACGCCTACACAACGGGAAATCTTTTAGAACTTAAAAGATTAAGTGCTCTGGCAGAAACAACTTTACCATTATCGGAGTTTAAGTTTTTAGAAAAACCTGAAAAACGTAAAGAAGGTATAGAAAAAAAATATGCAAAATTTACTGAGCATTTAAACAAAATTATAAAGGAAGAGCCTTTTGATTTAGGAGCATTCGGTTTGGGTCTCATGACTAATAAGACAATACCTGAACTTTTAATAGCGGATAGGGAGAGAAGATTAAAGAGAAATGCACCTTATCAAAAATTAAAAGCTTCTCTTGGTATAAAGGAAGTAGAAGAAAAAGCATTAATTGATGAGCAACAAGATCCCAGTGAATTTATAAGATTATTTAAAGAGGGGATAGCTAAACTTAGAGATAAAAAACGTAAGACAAGAAAAGATAAGGCGGTACTGAAAGCGGCAGAACAGAAACTAGGTATAAAAGTAGAACATCCTAAAAAGGCAGTAATTGAAGAAATTAAAAGTTCTCTAGGAAAAGGTGGTGCTTTTAAGCAGGATATTCCTGGTTTAATTAAAAGAAGTGGGGCACGAAAGCCACAGCATAGCTTAGTAAACATATTAGAAGCAGGTGATGTTAGTCAAGCAGAAGATACATTAGAAGACTTGTTTGCCAATCCAGGTTTTCAATCTGAAGTTATAAGTGCGTTTTCTAGAATGAGAGCAACACCAGCAGGGAAACAAAGAACAGTAAAAGATCTTACAGAGGCTGCTATTATCCAAGCTGCAAAAAATTTTAAATCTAAAGATACTTTTTTATTTGGTAAGGAATTTGAAAGGAAATAATAATGGCTTCTAATATTGAAGATCTTCTAGATGCTGATAGTAGGAGTTCTTTTGGAACAACTACTGATAGTCCTGTGACTTCTGGAACAACTATTGAAGATCTTCTAGATGCTGATAGTAGGAGTTCTTTTGGAACAACTACTGATAGTCCTGTGACTTCTGGAACAACTATTGAAGATCTTCTAGATGCTGATAGTAAGAGTTCTTTTGGAACAACTATTTCAGAAGTACCTCAACAACCTTTATATGATGACTCTTTTTCTAATCGGGTAGGTATTGCATGGGATGGTATGAAATCCAGCATGTATGAAGGATTAGGTGTTCTCTCCGATACTTTTGGTATGGAGGATTCAGCCAAGGATTTTAAAGCCACAGCACAAAGGTTTGAACAGAGTGCTCGTAATAGACCTCAATCCAGACGTACCCCTTCTATCACAACTGAGGCTCCTAAAATAGCAGGTCAGATAAGTGAAGGGGAAATAGACGAGGCTTTCTTTGCCACAGTTGATCAGGCGAATGCCCTAAGTGCTGCTGCCCTTCCTTCTCTTGTTCCTTCTATAGCGGCTCAGTTAGGTACAAAGGTAACTGCTCCTTTCCTGCGTTTTATTCCTGTTGTTGGTAAACCAGCCGCCCTTATTTATAGGATTGTTGGTAGTATGACACCTGGGTTTTTAATGGGTGCAGGAGAGATACATCAAAGAGCCAAGGAACTGGGAGCCACTGATAAGGAAGCTAATCTATATGCTCTGGGAGGGGGAACTTTAGTTGGAGCTTTAGATGCTTTTGGTGCTCGTCTTATTATAAATAGTTTTACCAAGGCCGTTGGAAAAAAGAATGCCGTTGCTTATTTGGCTAAGACGGTTCCTGAAAAAGTTGCCAAGGAGACAGTTGAAAAAGCTACGAAAACAGGGGCTATGGTTTCTTTAAGTCAGGCTTTAAAAGGAATAGTAAAGGGAGGTGTTAAAGGAGGTATTCAAGAAGGAGGGACGGAAGCGGTACAAGAATTTGTACAGGTAGGAGCGGCTGCTCAGGCTGCTGAAAAAGAATTGAAAGCTCCTGAAACCATATTTCAAATGATTGATGCCTTTGCCCTTGGTGTTTTCGGAGGTGGTCCTGTTGGAGGTCTGGGAGAGGGAATGTCTGCCTTGGTTAAAAAGGAAGCCTTGAACAGGTCTGAAGAAATAGAACAAGATGTAAGAGATGTAAGTACAACAGTTGCCAATGCTGCTACTGATCTGGAAAGTAATCTTCAGTCTTCCGCCGCAAAACGAAAGCGTACTGTTGCAACAGAGCCGGGTAAGATAATGGCAGGTCCAGCTAAAATTGTCAGGAGAGCAACAAGTTACCTAAAAAATGCTGCCAATAGAACCCCGGAGAGTGGTATTGGAAATGCACTTTTAAATGACCTAAATAATTATTATAATAATATAAATCAGGAAGTTGGTAAAGTATACTCTCAGGCTAAAGAGATTTTTGTAGATTTAAAAAAAGATTTTAAATTACCCTTTACCAAAGCCATACCTAAAAAAACATCAACAAAAGTAACAAGAGTTTTTAGAGGACAGGAATCTTCTAACGATCCTAAAATTAATAGGGCTGCAAGTACCCTCAGAACTCTTGTAGGGGATGTAGATCGTAATGAGGCTGGTGAAGTTATAAGGGATGAAAACGGGAAGCCCAGAAACCCAACAGGACTTTATAAAATGTTAGTAGATTCTGGTGTGGATGTTAATTATATGGATAACTATCTTAGTCAAGTTTATAAATTACCCATAACAGGGTTTGGCAGAAGAAAAGCCAAGAAAAAATTTATTGAAATACTAAAAAATAATAATGCTAGAAACCCTCTGGTTAATAAACAACTAAGAGAAAATGCTGAAGAAATAGTAAATAGTATTGCTGGCAATAATAATAATTATAATTTAGAAGACAGTGTAAATTTATTTCCTGCTGAAGGGGAAGGTCCAACATTGCCTGTAATAAAAAGATCTTTTGAAAAGCACAGACATATACCACCAGAAGTTGTTAAAGAACTTGATAAAGCTGGTCTTGTTGAAAATAATATCGAAGGTCTAATTAATAAACTTATTATTAGTAATGTAAAAAGAGCAGAGATACAACGTATATTTAATACCTATAATAAAGAGAAAGAGGCTTTAAAGTTTAATCCAGATGAAATAAAATATACACGAAAAATATTCCAGGCTTTGCAAAACAATTACAAACCTATGGAAACTGACTTGGGAAGAGTTCTAAATCAGTTTGCCGTTACAGCAGGATATATAACCACACTTCCTCTTGCTTCTTTCGTTGCTCTGGCTGAACCTTTTATTGTTTTAAGTCGGGTAGATCCAAAGAATGCTTTATACGGAGCCATGCAAGCTACTGTTACAGGAGCCAGAAAAGCATGGCGAACTCTAAGACCTAAGTTTAAACTCAGCGCATTGGAAAAATCCTTTGATAGTCTGATGCAAACAGCCGATCTAAGTCTGCAAGAAAGTATAAGGGATATAGGGGATTTATCTGTACATAAAAAAATAACAGACAGGTTTTTCAGACTTAATCTATTAGCACAGGTTACACAGTTTAGTCGGCATATTGCTTTTGCGGCTGCTCAAAGACAGATGAAGGAAGATATCCAGCTTATAGAGCAAGAGATGTCAACAGGTAAACGAACTATCGAAACAACCAGAGCCAGAAGAAGGTTGAGAGAACAGGGTCTGGGAAATATTCTGTCTGGTAGGCAACGAAACAGACCCAAGTTTGAAGCAGTCTTGCCTGTAAAACCACCCCTTCCTAAAGGATTACAAGAGTCTGACCTTGACCTTGCGAAAAAATATACGTCTTTGATCCTCCCTGATTCTATGGCTAAGAACGATGCACTAATGGAAAAATATAATAAGAGTAAGAAAGTTGTAAAGTGGCGCAAGGAGATGAAGAAATATGAAACTAAAAAGAAAAGCTATGAGGCAAGGCTAGAGAATTTTATTAAAGGTGAAGAAGCTTTACCAGAAATTGAAAAACAAATTCTTAACTGGTCAAGAGTTTCTGATACACAGGTTCCTCCTCCTGATATAATTACCAGAGCTTTGGGTAAAACTGTTGATGAAGTAATCATGTCACCCAATGTAGTCAATAGACCCTTATGGATGAGTAACCCACACTGGGCTACTGTTGCACAATTAAAAGGTTTTATGATGACCTTTGGTAATACGATAATGCCTAAGATATATAATGAAATATTAAAGCCTTTAAACCCAGCTTTAATGGTTCCTTCCCTGAGAAAGAAATATGGCTTAGAAGGAGAGCGGGGAGGTCTTAATCCAGAAGCTGCCTTCAGATATGCTCTAACTTTTGGTTTAATATTCTCTGCTTTATATGGGACAATGGTAATGAAAAATGCTATTCGTTATGGAGATGATGAAGACAATCCTGTTAATGATCTAAAGGGAGCCGAATTAATGTTTTATCTTTTAAAACAAAGTAACATTCTTGGTTATGGTAATATTTTGCTGGACTCCATCAACAGTTCTAAGTATGGGGTTGATCCTATTGTAGCAGGGGCTGGTCCTGTTTGGAACAAATTATCTCGCTTTTTTCAGTCTATCTGGGGTCTAAAAGAGGGAAGACCTAGACAGTTGGCTAACTGGTTGTCAAAGAACACACCTTTTTATGGGGCTTTGTCTTCAAAAAGAAGAGAACCCTGGACAGAAACTATTGAAGAATTTTTAGAGGAATACTCTCCGGGAGGGAATTAAATGCCTGATAATCCAACAATGATATGGAATGCTATACTCAGTTTGGCCTGTGGCTCATTTATATGGTGGGTCAGGGGAATGGGTGTACAGATCAATGATCTTAAACGTAGAATATCTGATACCAGAGAAGAGATGGCAAAGGAATATGCTACAAAGGATGATGTAGAGAAAGACCTTGAACGTATCATGGACAGGTTTGACAGATTAGAAGCTAAGATGGATAATTTTCTGGAAAGGTTGACAAGAAATGCCTAGTTGGATTTACTTCTCAAGAAAAGAAATGGAGTGTAAGGGTACAGGTGAGTGTGATATGGATGAAGGGTTCATGTCCAAGTTGATTAAAGTCAGGGAGAAATATAACAAGCCCATGATTATTACGTCAGGCTTCAGACATCCTGCTCATAACATGGTTGTAGGTGGGGCAAGGAACTCTCCTCATACACAAGGCAGAGCAGCAGATATCCATGTTGTAGGCAAGGATGCTTACAGGCTTATCAGGATTGCTATAGAAGCAGGGATGACAGGGATAGGTGTCTCCCAGAGAGGACAACACGAAAAAAGATTTATTCATCTGGATGATATGGATAACAGTGGTGAACATCCAAGACCTTGGGTATGGAGTTATAAGTAATGGCTAAAAGCAATATGAAGGGCATGACTATTAAGAGAGGCCATAAACGTCCTACTAAATCTGGTGCTGGTCTTACTAAAAAAGGTGTGGCTAAATATCGTAGACAGAATCCCGGTTCTAAATTACAAACGGCTGTTACAGAAAAAAAACCAACAGGTAAACGAGCAACAAGACGTAAATCATATTGTGCTAGGTCTGCTGGTCAAATGAAAAAGTTTCCAAAAGCAGCTAAGAATCCAAATAGCAGATTAAGGCAAGCTAGAAAAAGGTGGAGGTGTTAATGGACCCTAAGTTTTTTATTACCTTGGGAGTTGGTCTATTTATACAGGCTGCTGGTGTAATATGGTGGTTGGCTGGGCTGAGTGCTAGTGTCCAACATAATAACTTTCAGATACAGATGATAGCCAAAGAAGTTAAAAAGAATACATCCTTTGTAGAACTCTGGCCAGCAGGAAAATGGGGATCAGGCTCCCTGCCAAGTGACGTTAGACAAGACCTGAAGATAGGAACTCTTGAGGCACAAGTACAGAAAATAATTAACAAGATTTATAACGGGCATAAGTAATGACCATGTTTGCACAGATAGAAGATGTCTTGGCTGATCAAGTTGCTCCTGCCTTACACATGCATGGTGGTGTTATTCAACTCTTGTCCTATGATGAAGACACCAAGAATGTCCATGTAAAACTCAGTGGATCATGTGCAGGATGTGCTGCTTCTACATTTACCCTTAAACTAGGGGTAGAACAAATCCTAAAAGAAACTTTTCCAGAGGATATAACGACAATCACCCATGAAGAAGGTGAGACTGTACACCCTTACTACTAAATGCTCTGTAAGGCTCTAGAAGGGGGTCTACAGTAACATCTACCCTTTTCTGGACCTACCCTACCAGAGCTACGAGAGAAGGCTACTGTATGCTCCTCTATGCCCCTAGTTTTTTTCTATTCCATATCATTTGTAGAGTTTCCCCAACTTTTATCAGAAAGATTCAACATATCATTCTGTAATTCCTCTACTCTGCTTCTCAAGGTAGAAATTGTTGTATGAATATGTCCAGTATCATGAGGCTCTATTCTTTTTTCCAAGATTTTAATTTCTTCTATTAGAATATTCATATGATTCATTAGTGCTTTCATAATTTTTTAATCCTTCTAATAACTTTAGGAACTTTCCAAGGCGTAAAGAAGACAGTACTCAGACTATAATCTGTAGCCCCTGCATTATGATAATCCATTACATCTTGTGGTGTATAGATACCACCACCAGCAATCAGCCTTGTATATTTTAAATCTAGTTTAGCTACTCTCTCTACAAAAGGAAGATTAATTCTCTTGAGAGGATAACCACTCACACCATAGGTCTGTATAGGTAATGTATTACTCAAGTGAAACTTCCTGATACCAAGTTCCCATAGCTTTTCGATGTAACTAGTCTTTGTATTAGGACTCACTTTAATACTAATATCAAATAATTTCTTGGTAAAATTTTTTATATCTTCATTAGAGATGGATATACTAGACACATTAGGACAGCCTATGTTAATCTCTACAGGAATATAAGCAGGGATACGTTCTATAAAATCTTGCCATGATACTTTAGATTCTTCTTTTATCTTGGAGATACTATAGGTTTTAGTATAGTCCAGTTTATTTATTGTTGAGAAACCCCTGTTTCTAAAACCTATACTGTTACGCCACCCACCTCTGACAGGTCTGAGAGTTTTAATAACCTGTCGTATAAGTCCCTTTCTAGGATGCCATGTGTAGGTTCCCTTGATACTCTTACATCCCTCCAAGGAAATATAATTACCAAAGGGAGGACTAATGTATATTGATTTATAAGTAGAAGAGTACTTCATTCCTCCTCTTCTTCCTCTTCTTGAATAAAATTACATTGGTTAATAAGCTCATAAACTTTCTTCTCTCCCAGAATATTAAGACAATTAATAATAGCAGCGTTTAAGGAATCCTCATCGAGTCCTACAACTTTGTCTGAGTTGGCTCCTCGTACTCTGGATAAAAGTTCAAGGGCTTTAATAGCACTGTTTGTATGACCATTGTTTTTAGCATAGGCATATTGACTTTCAATTTCATCTATGACATCAACAGATGTTTGAAGTTCATTCTCTAATTCATCAATACGTTCTACAATGGCCTCAGACTGAAGTAATCTATAGCCTTGATTATTGGCAGAACCTTCCGCATATCCTGCTGCCTTGGCTGCTTCTGTAGCATTCCTATGTAAGATATAGGACTGAGCAAACTTCTCCTGCTTATCATTTAGCATCTAGGATCTCACTAAGGATAGCCATACGGACATACAAACCATTTTGAATTTGTTTAAAGTAATAAGCTCTTAGGTCTGTATCAAACCATGTAGGTATTTCATTCTGTCTGGGAAAGGGATGCATGACAATCATAGTCTTTTTTAAAAAATTAACATGGGCTTGGGTAAGTCTATATTCTCCAACTGATCCCCGTTCCTGCTGTACTCTGGTCATATAAAGGACATCTGTTGTCTTGCATATATCTTCTGTAAGAAGAGTTGACTTAGGCATTCCCTTATCAAGATACTCAGGAAGCTGTAAGTTATCAGGACTGACAAGATTAATATTAACATTATAAAGATCATGAAGAACACTGACTAAACTATGAACAGTCCTACCATTCTTTAGATCCCCCATCAGGGTAATGGTAAGATCATTTATACGTCTGAACTTTCTCCAGATTGTATAGAGATCCAGTAATGTCTGAGTAGGATGCTCTCCAACTCCATCTCCTGCATTGATAATAGGCACGGAAGAAACCCTGGCTGCTGCCTTGGCTGCTCCTACAGAAGGATGACGTAAGACAATGATATCCACATAGCTGGATAGGGTTCTTATTGTATCTTCCAATGTTTCTCCCTTGGTTACACTGGAATAAACAACTTCATTAATAGGGAGCACAGCATGACCAAGCCTTGTCATGGCCGAAAAGAAACTTGAACTTGTTCGGGTAGAAGGCTCATAGAAAAGGTTTGCCAAAATCTTTTTATACTCTGAAGGATAAGGACGTATCCCTATCTGTAGATTATTAGCATGAGTAAAGATCTTGTCTATTCTCTTTTCATTAAACTCCTTTATAGAAAGTAAATGCATTATCTGTGCTTCATATTGTTCCTATGAGTATTATTTTTCTTCTCAAATGTCCTCATGCCCCCTAGTCCTAGTAATGCCAGAGTTAAACTCAGCAATCCTTCAGTGGGTATAATCGGCAGGACAATAGGACTTGCTGTCAGAGCCATATACCATACAGCAATAGGTTGAAAGACAAACTGCCAACCAAGTCCGAAGGCACATATCCACATGATGCTTGGTCTGGCCCCTGCTACAAAGATAGAAGGATGCTTGGCTTGCTCCTTGTTAACATCTATCTGTGCCAGATTAGCATCAGCATAAGCTTTACGTAGTTCAAAGTCTAGCTTGGTTTTAAGATCTTTATCTTCTACAAACTTATCAAGAACTTTACCAGCAACTCCGATA
>Ga0208029_1000970_pt1 | contig 14423 bp, 21 predicted proteins | sample MalvireepMed_s12_FD_184242 | JGI IMG/M metagenome (GOLD analysis project Ga0208029, IMG submission 184242) | Marine viral communities from the Global Malaspina Expedition - Malaspina viral metaG DeepMed_s12 (SPAdes) (version 2) | ecosystem: Environmental > Aquatic > Marine > Oceanic | place... | reverse complement strand
GTTTGTATAATAAAAACTCATTACTTGAATCGTTCACTACACTCAATGAAAAAGGAGCTAAAAAATCACTTGGTTTGGACAGGAATTTAGTAGAAGCGGACGTAGTTCCCTGAGAGTTCCTTCTAAATACATCTAATTGTACTTCTTTTAAGATGCGTTCTTCAGTATTCAAGATAAATCGAGTCAGATTATTCGTAAAAGTCGTTTCCGAATTATCTGTATAATCCTGAATTGCCGTTTTTAAAGTTGCAAATGTAAAAGCCATGTTAAGGACTCACTGTTATGGGGCCAGCCGAAGCTTCACCACCCCCACCTTTTCCAGCAGCTCCTGATACTTCTGAAGAACCACTATCACTAACATCAAAGGTATAAAAATCAGAATCTACTTTAGTTACAGAATATCCTGCTGCTGCTTCTATGACACTCGAAGTAAACCCATTAGTACCATCCGCAGCCCTTCCAAAACCATCTACCTTTCTAAATCGTACCGTATCTCCTGTAGACCGATTATGGCCGGGACTAAAAACTTTAACTACACTGGAAGCAGCCGCTTCTGAAATAAAAGAATTAAACCCAAGAAGAACTTCAACAGCCGGTTCTGTTCTATCTGGACGTGCGTTACGCAAAGCTTGCGGATCCGCCATAAATTTTGGGGTGTCTAATTGTGGTTGTTTAGATTCCCACTCGTCATTCCCCACCAGAAAACCAGTCCATTCTTTTCTCATGTTCCTTAATTTATAGGCAACCCCAGACCTATCTGAAATTCCCAATGCATGTTTTTCGGAAGCATAACGGGCCATTATCCGACCGCCCTTAAAGAAGAAGCTGTAGGAACAAGTGTAAGAGGCACACGATCTTGATCTTCAGTAGCTGCTCTTACAAATTCTTCTTCATAAATAGATTTAAGAAGTTGTACACGCTCGGGTGCCTTTTTCATCGCTAAGTAATAAGCCAGCCCTGCTGAAAGACAGGGGTAAAAACGCCAGGGAACCTCTACTGTATTAACAGAGGCATCCGCGTCATCAATACGCACGATCCTGTCATAAATAATTTGATCCGTACTATTTTCCGGAGAAGGCCAAATACGATAAACCGGAGTTATCAAACGATCCACATAATATTGAATAACGCGCCCTGTTGTCGTTTTATCGGGTATGCGAAGATAATCGTCTCTTCCGATTCTGTTGATGGTTATATCAGTGCTGTCTCGTCGTACTACAGCCGATAAAATATCCACAGAAGATTGAACATCACTTAGCGACGGAACAGAGCTGACTGTCGTAGTGGCACCACTAGAAGAACCAGTAATAGTTTCCGCCGCCGTAAAGGTTCCCGAGGGAACCGTTATGGTCATAGTGGTAGAAAGAGGTTTCGTTATTACTGAAGCGGTGACGGAACTACTTCCTCCGGTAATCGTTTCACCGATAGTAAAACTATCACTATCTGCTACCGTTAATGTAATAGTTCCCAATGGATATTCAGTAATACCGGAAGCAACTGTTTGGGTCACTTCTGCTACCGTCCAGAGATTTAATCCACGATTAGCCCAGTCCGCGAATAAAAGATTTAGTGATCTCCGTGCAGTCCGAGCATCATAACCCGTTCTTAACTGTAAACCACACCGCTCAAATGCTTCCTCTATATATTCAGCTACATCAGGCTCGAAGTTTTTTGATCCAGAAAGAGCCATAAAAACAAACTCCTATTATCCCACAAAAAGAGATTTTATTGCCATGGCTAATTGACCAAGAATCAAAAAACCTACCCCCCAAAGAACTCTATTAATTCCATCAATCGACTTTTGTATGTGAAATAAATCATTCTTTTTTAGGGAGTCCACTTTTTGAGCTATCAATTTAAGATCGCCCCGAATTTGAACTATATCCAGTTCATTCTTGCGATCCAGCTCCACCATCGGTTAGTACTCTTTAATACAGTACAAAGTAACGGAATAAGTATCTCCGCTAGTATGACCCACTGTAGTAAATTGGATATCCCCTGTTTTGCCGCTTCCAGCATAATTAGGCAAACCGCTGATGTCGGAAAAATCCAATGTATCCGAATAATCAGCAGGAAGTTCCAATGCGATTACATCAGTAGTCGCATCCCAAAGAATTTTTACACCCATACCTACATTTGAAAAAACCACTTTTTCTAATCGAACTCCGGTACAGGTATCCAGATTGGGACTCTGAGATAAGGCAGATACATCCACTTTTGTTACAGCAGCTTCTCCACCCCCATCACTGGTATCAGTACAATAAATGACAGCTTTTCTTGGGCCGTCTATTATTGTGGTTGTCGCTACAGCATCAGCCATGTGACTCTCCTATAAAGCAAGGAGTTAGGGGGTAATCGCCCCCTAATCCAAATCAATTAATAACTAACGCCACGATCTTGTGCGACCATAATGTAGTCAATACTCATTGACTTTGTACCAGTGGCATCACCAGAAACTTCCGCAGCCGCTTGCGTCATATTGGCTGTCGGAACATTCGTAGTATGAGTTCCTACAAGGGTCCGGTTGATATAGAACTTTACCTTATCGGTTGTCGTTCCTTTTGTAGCCACAAAACTAACCGTAACATCTGTCGCGTCAGAAAGATCATATGTAGTTCCTGACAAAGTCGTATCGGTTTCACTGTCGCTTGATTCAGTGATTAAATGAGGAGTCGCATCTCCATCATCAATTTGGAAACCAATCCTGTTCGACGCAGTGAAAATAGCTTCTGGATTTGTTGCAAAGTTTTCACAAACCCCAATGAACATATCCATCTGGTCTACGTCAGACATTTGGAAACGAGCTTCAAAATAAAGCCTTTGCCCCGCTGTTGAAGGAAGTCCCCAGATTTCATTTCCTTGAATAGAGCTGCCGTCATTATCCGTAGTTGCCGCAGAAGTAAGATCAACTACTCCATTTAAGGCATCCGCCTGTAAAGCTACCGTAGCACTGGAATCTTTTACAACGGTCCAGTCATTGGTGGCATCCAAGAGAATACCCGTGAAGTCGTCCATGAACCGAGTTTGATCCGGCCATGCACCAATATTAAGATTTTCGAGAGTAGGTCGAGCCGCTGAAAAGAGAACTGGACCTGAAAAATGTGTGTTCGCCATAACAAGTACCTCCTTACGAGAGGGTTTGCCCTAGAGTCTTCGTAAGCGTCTGCTGGGCCAGTCGCTAGGGCTGTTATATCCCAGAAAAGAAGGGAAGGGGCGAACCCCTTCCCTGCATTTCATTACGCTCCGGGTGAACCGAAGATACCGCGAGGATCAGACCAGCCAAACGCATAGCGTTCGCGAGCCTTGTACCTCACATTTCCTGTGTCAAAGTCGCCTTCCATGGAAGTTCTAATCGGAGTTCGATTAAAACCTTTCACTCCATTTGGGGCATCCGTTTTGATGAACCAAGCATCAGTGTCCGTTAGATAGTGGTTAACGGCATAGCCCTCCGGAACCATTCCCATGTTCCGAATAGCATTGATGTCGTTGTCCGCTGTCCCAGGACGAAGCGTCGATTCAAGTAAACGATCCGTAGTAAACTGAAGTTCCTTTGGAATTATCAGTTTCATACCTTTTACGGCAACCTTCAGACCACGCTCATCGACAAATCCCGCGATATCAATAAGAGCCTGTTCTAAACTGGTCTCATTCAAATCGGCGGCTGTCGAAAGCTCGTTCCGGAAAGTATTACCGTTGGCTAGTGTATGAGCCGTGGAACAAAGTTCCAGCCCATCACCACCCGTATAGGTACTGTCAAATGCATTGTTAAGAACCGCTGCACCTTTGACCTCTTTGGTCTGGCTCATGCTTCTTGCCAAAGCCCGTGTATACCGACCAGCCAATCGATCATAAAGATTATCTTCGATTGCCTCTTCAGTAATGGAGAATGCAAGTGCAATTGTCTCCATTGTATAACGAGCAGTGTAGACTTCTTGTGCGTCATCATAAGTGATGGCCGTACCTTCAGTCTTCGTTGGCGCTGAACCAAAGCCACTCAGCATGACCTCTTCTTCAAAAGCACGATCAGAGTTCTCCATATTGAAGATATCTTCGTACTCTCTTCCGTATTGGTCATATTCCAAGCCAAACAAGGCATTAAGGCCGGGTTCCAACTCTTTGACTAGTTGCGCTCTACTAATAGCCATTAGTCAGCCCTCCTATATGCCAGTGGTTGAAACAGTACCAGCAGCAGCCGCACCATTGGGGCTGTGATAGTGATTGTTCAACCGTACCAAAACGCCAATACCAGCAGCACTGAAATCTTGATTAGACGCATCATCAACCCACCCCAATATCCTTAAATTCAAGGTATTGGTAGTGTTGATTGTAGAAACGCCCAATGTAGCAGATGACATACCAGTAGTAGTACTTCCACTGGTAGCTGTGGCAAAGGCTGCGTTTGCAAATACACCGGCTCTCGCCGTTGCCTTACTTGTCCATGTGGCATCCGTTGCAATCGTAAAGATTTGTAGTGGGTCATCTGCGACCCAAGCCTTCACTGGATGATTGCTATCAGCCCCAGAACCGGGCCAATGCATAGACCAAATGGGTTTTCCAGTAGTGCTAGAGACGTATTCACAACCCATGAAAGCACCAAGCAAACCAACAGACCCACCAGCGGCATCACCTGTTAAGTCGATATATCCCGTACTTAGGGGTATAACAGGTTGACCTTGATAAAGAACGTTAGTATTGCCGTTGGCAATTTCATACATTGTATAGCCACTAACACCAGTGGAGTTGGAGTTCTGGCCCATCTTAGCGACAGGTCTTAAACCCCACGATCCATTGAGATTAGCCATACCATTTGCTCCTCAAAGCAATTGTTGAATTAAAACAGTAGTTCCTAAGCTTCTGCTTTAGGACCACCAAACGTAACACGCGATTGACGTTCAGGCTTCTGAATAGCCATCGAATGATGCTGCGTTTCCTTTAGAAGATCGTTATCGACCGCTTGCATAGCTTCCGAATTTTGCTGCTGGAAGTAACTTGTACGATCATCCACAATCTCTATAGGAATACGGGCTAGTAACAATCCTCCGACACCAAAAACTCCTTCGTACTTTCCGCTATCCATCGTAGGAGCTTCAAAATCAGGGTATTCTTCTTTACGGACCAATTCCCACCCTTCTCGCATACGGGCAGAGATATTTTTCCGGTCATCAAATCCCCTCACTTCAGCCCTGATCCAGCGGTGAGCATAACCTTCTGGGGGTGGAGGTGCGTCTAACATAGACGGTGGTTGCCAAGGTTTACGGCGTGGTTTAGCCGCCCTAGTCTTAGCAGCGCGGGGAGTGCGATCAACTTTTTGTTCAGTCATGTCGTTCTCCATCAGCGTTTGTATTTCGCGTACTCGTTAAGTGGCACTCCAAGTTTATTGGCTATCGCAACTTCACTAGGAGAGAGTTTTACTGTTTTGCGTCCAGAATTGCTGGAACGAACGGCAGAGGCAACGGCCTGTTGGGGGCGTCGTCCTTCTGGTACTGAGGCGGCTTGTTCCACAACAACTTCACTGTTGAACTTATGTGGAAAAGCCTCTCGAACTCTTTTGTCAATCTCAGCATAGTATTCAGGAGTAGTGGTGTCAAAGCCTTCCTCTTCCACTAAAGTCCTATGAATACCAAATGCTGCAAAAGTCATGGCGTCGTCTTCCCCAAACCACTTGTTCTTGGACGCCCAATCTTCTGCTTTCGGATCCGGTCGCACAGGTACTTGAGGTGCCTGTTGAGTGGGAGGAGCAGCTTGTGGCTGTTGTGCGGCTTCCTGCATACGTGTCTGTTCTGCTTTGGCCGCTCGAACTCGTTCTTCTTCAATTGCTAACTGAGCAAGTTTTTTATTTAGTTCAACTTGCTTGGTAGTATCTCCAGAAGCAACTGCATCCTGCATTTCTCTAGTAACTGTTTCAGTCTGAGAGTTAATGCGATCTCCATATTCACTCACATAGCCGACATCCAGGTTATGGACGCGGCCTTTCAGAGTACTGTTTTCTTGCTGGAGACCCTGTGCATAGGCAATCGCTGCCTGTTGCTGTCTTTCCGCTTCACGGGCTTTCTTGGTTAACTTGTCTATGCGCTTTTGAACTTTGGCGCTATAGTCCTCGTGTTCACCTGAATTTTCTTCGACAGCAGAAATAGCATCTTTGTCTATTTCAACTGCTACCGATCTCCCTTCAGAGGGAAGATCTACTGTATTTTGTTCTGGTTCTGGCATGGCTTTTCCCCATGTTAAAAGTGCAGGATATCTTCAGGATCCTGGATGACAGCTATTACTTCATCGTCATTTAGGATGCGAACCTCGCCGCCGTCTATCCTGAAACGAGCACCCGCATATCTCCCAAAAATTACCCAATCCTTTTCCGCGCACCACGCGCCCGTAGGAAATTTTTCTTCGTCTTTATAAGCCAAAGGTCCTACCGCAAGAACATATCCACAGACGGTAGCCACGGATTCTCTTTCGATAGTCTGGTCCGGGAGAAATACTCCCCCCTCTGTTTTTCCTTTTCCCCGGTAGGGAAGTATAAGAAGTCTCCACCCGGTAGGCTTTGGAAGCCGCTCTAAAGCACTTTCTTCCAACTTATCCGGATCTAGGATTTTTTCTTCACGCTTTATGTAAGCTTTTTCCAATGAAACAACTTTAGGTTCATCATTTTTCGCTTCTTCTAAAGAAACGGATGCATCTGCCATTAGTCTGCCTTTTCCAAGATATCTCTCAATTCTTGTCCTATATACTCCAAAGACTCTAAAGCACCAACTAATTGCTTGTATTCTTCCATATTTTTTAAATTTCCTCCCAGCACCATTCCTGTAATTCTTTGTCTTCTGTCTTCGATGGATTTAAGCAAATGCTCTGCGAGCAGGATTCCATCCATTATTTAGAAACTCCCTTATATTTCTCGAAACTCCTAAGTCCCCCCAATCCTAACATACCCAGAAGAACGGGCATCATCATGCTGAGATCAACATGGGGTAACTGCACAAGATCTCCCGTCTGCGCCATAACAAACATAGCCACAGGCTGTGCTAGATACGTGTAAAACAAAGCAAGCCCACAGGTCCATCCTATAAAAGGTCGCCATCCAGCGACGAATAGACTCCTGTGGGCTGCTTCCTGTTTGTTTACTTCAAGCTGGGCTAGATCAATTCGGGCTAGATGCTCGGTTAGTTTTGCCTCGATCTCTCTTTGTGCTTTTTCCTTTTCCTCCTTGTTCGGAAAGAAACGATCCAAAACGTCCCCTACTACGGGAAGAAGGCTAGGTAAAAGAGCAGCTATCGGCATTATTTGGAACCTCCATTAAACATGTCTCTGAGTTTATTGGTATACAACCATAAAGCACTGATCTGCTTTTCATGCACGTCGATTTGCGCCCTTAATTTTGTTGTTTCCACAAACACATCTCTCGCTGTTATATCATCGACATCTTTACGAAGTTCCTTGACGCTGGAAGAGAGCTTCACGGCGACAACAACCAGAGCCAAAAGACCCATGACCTGTTGCCAGTAGTCTCTGATTAACGAAACTTCTGCTTCCATTAAAAACCATTGCCTATGATTTTTCGTGCATTATGACAGCAACTGCTGCCAGAGCGAGTGAGACCCAGATCCACGGCATCTGTGCGGTCAACACCCAACCACCTATTGCAGCGACACTTGCCGCCGCATAGGTAGACGGTTCTGCTAACCGTCCTTTTACCCAATGTGATACTTCATTCATAGAAGTTCTCCTTAATCATATGTATAGGATTTGCCGCGAAGCGCAGCCCCCGTACCTTTCTGAACACCTTTTCTTACTATGCCTTTTTCAGTATTAGGCGTAGCCATGTTCTTGGGTCCGTTGTAAGGAACAGTTCCCTGATCCTCGATAACTTCACCCTTGGCAATCTTGCCAACAGAAGGCTGGTTTCTTTTTGCAGCAGCCATGATTATCTCCTATTTTCTCGGTCTACGACAATAGTTTCTTTGGAATCCTGTTTCATTATCTCTCGTTCTCGTGCGGCTTGGATACGTGCTGCGGCAATTTCTTCAGTAGAAGCAATGCGTTCCTTACCAAGAGACATTGTATTGGTTGCCTTTTGTTCATCCAAAGCCAAACGAGCCTGATCGACTGCCAGTTCATTTGCATCGCGCTGTGCGCGAATCTGAAGGTCCTGTTCTTTTAGTGCAATCAATGGATCTTGCTCTCCTCCGCCACTTATTTGATTACTAAGGGCTTTTACTTCCTGCATTCCTTGAGAAATCAGTTCCGCAACCATACCCTCAATTTGTAAAACCTGTTCCTGAGTAGGTTGCTGACCTTGAAGTTGTTGCTGCATCTGTGCTGCTACTTGTTCTTTGGCACGTACAGATATGTGCTCCATAACATGCTTTTGAAGTGCCATCGTCACCTGGGGCATTGTGCCCACCATAGTAGAAGACCCAAAAACCAAATGCGCCATAATATGTGCTTCGTGGTTTTGACCTTCAAAAACAACCAAAGGTAGGTTTTCCAGCGAATCGGAGTTTTCTAGTGCCGGGTCTTTCGCCACGGGTTCGCCTTCTTCACTAGGCTTGAGAACCCCATCCACATCCTTGACCCCAATCGCTTTATACATGCGCCGGTATGCTTCATACAAATTATGAAGGTCGGGGGCGGATTGAGCGAGTTCAAGTTCTGTTTGCGCGAGGAGTACTCGCTGCGCCATCGAGAAGATGTTCGGATCAGATACAGGTATAACATCGACGCGGTCATCAAAATCCTCCGCTTTAATGGTACGTTCTGCACCTACTACATTGTAGGGATACTCAGGTGGAAGATAATCAGCAAAAACATAAGACAGAAGATAGAACTCTTCCTTCTGTGCGTAGTGCATTCTTTTGTGAATAGCCGACATGACTTTTGCACCCTGTTCAAGAAGTGCAATTGTCGTACCGACTGCTGCCTGTTGGTTGCCGTCTCCTACTTGAAGATTGGAGACGGCAGCAAACCTTTGACCCGCTTCCACACAAAAACCCATTAACTGGAATAATGTTGCATCTGCACCTTTGTAAGGAAGCAGCATCAACGCATCCCGAATTGCACCGCCCGGTGCATCCACGTCCCTAAATTCTCCCGGAGACAGCGGCTCGTCGTCGTTCCTTATACGGAGGCCCCGCGCCTTGAACCCCGCAGGGAGGTTGGACAAGGTTCCGGCGTCTATGAGCTGACGGAGAGCCGCTGTCGCCGTTCGACTCAGTCCACCAATCATATGGATGAGACCAAGACCGTAAAAACCAAAACCGGGTAAAAACTTGAAGTGAACGAAATACTGACGCTTCCTTCTGTCAGGATCGTCCTGAAGCCAGTTGCGTTTAATGCTCAGGATTTTGCCGTTGTTCTCCGAGATCGTAACAATATACGGAAGCTTAATTCCTGTGGGTTCTCCACTGGCACCTGTGTCCTCAAAGCCTGGGAGATCTAAATGGACGTGGCATTCCAGTAAGGTAATGTCAGTATCCAGATAAGTAGCGGAAATTCCACTTATCTTGTCCATCTCTTCCTGTACATCGGATGGATCCGCCTGAGTCGCGCTTACTTCAATATCCAAATAGAAACCCGCTACCTGTTTCTTCCGCAGCTCGTTCTCGGTAATTTGTATGGCGTGGGTTACGTTTTCCGCAGTTTCCAGATCAGTAGCCGTATACGGTACAATGAGCTGCTCTGCTGGAACGAACTTGCTGACTGCACGGCAAAGGGACTCGTCGTAGTACACCTTTTTGAAAGTGGAACCGGCGAGCGGTAAATAGAAAAGCATCTGGTCAAATTCAGGCGTGTACTCTTTCATTACGCAACTGATTTGATAATTCATAAAGTGGCGGACGCGCTCTGCTTGGTCCTCCACCTCTGGCGTAACTTTTCCGATGATCTCCGTCCGTACCGGACCACCGGCAGGAAGCAGTTCATTGAAAGCCTGTGCCTGAAACTGGGTGACCGCTTCCGCGAGCAGCGGATGGGTTACACCAGTGGCTCCACGAAACGGCTCGCTTCGGTCTTCATATTTAAAGCCAAGCAATTCCAGTCCCGTGCTATAAGCTTCCTCCCAATCCTTTCGGCCATTCTTGTTGGTTTCGTACTCGTCTATCAATTCCGACGCGATCTTTGACATTTCCTGATCGGACAGCACTTCCGCAAGGTTCTCGTGGAAATCGCCGGTACCTTCGCGTTCCACACGAGGGTCAAAATCAACGACTACGCCGCCGTCCTCTTCCAGTTCAATGTTAAGACCGGGGCCTTCTATAATGGCCTCTTCCTCAACGGCAACTTCCGCAGCCGCACCCTCCCCTACATCGACAGGAGGAAGCGCGTTTTTCCGTTCGAGAAGAGAAGCGGTTCCAAAATTGCTGCGTGGTAAACTGGGAGGTGCCATGCTCACGTACCCTTTGTTTTAGGTGGGGATTTACCACGGTTTTTAAGAATTACGTTACGCTTTCCACCTTTAATAAGCACGTTAGGATTAAAGGGATTTCCTTTAAGTATGGATCGTTTAATTTGAGCAGGAGTCTCACCCTTTTCAAGTCGTTTCTTTATTTGGCTTACTGTAGAACCCATGCGCTTATCAAAATCACCACTTAGAACATCGTGAAGTTGTTCGGCCTGTCCCTGAATCCATTTAGCCGTCTTTTTTACTGTAGACATGGTTATGCTCTCCTTCTATCTCTACGGAGCGGTCCAAGACTTCCAAGGCCACCGCCCATCTTATCTTTGCTGTACCAGTCCTGCTCACGGTGCCGCTTTGACAACTCCGCCATCGTTTCGCCTTCTTCACGAACACTCATGTCTCCACGGCGTCCAAGCTCCCCGGCTACCGTGCCACGTGAATTGTCTGCGTAGCCACCTGTCTGAAACTGGGGGATTAGTGAACCTCCCTGTGGACTGTATAATTGTTCCCATGTCTTCGTCATATCTACTGGGGTATTTTCTCCACCGTAAATACTTCCTCCCACATTTTCCCGAAATCTTTGTTCTCCCAGGGATTGGGGATTAAGATAGGACGAAGGAAAAACTTCATCAGTGGGGCCGGTAAGCTCGTACCCTCCAAGAGGAAGTTGGAGCATATCTGAAGTAGTAACGCCTCCTAAACCACCTCCGGTAATAGCCCCTAAGTCAGTGCTAGCACCAAAAGTATCCCTTTGTGGTGTGGTATAAGGTCCGGCTTCTTGAAGCCCTGAGAGAGGTGTCGCTCGAAGAATGCTCTCAGCCGCAGCAATTTTGTCTTCAGGAGAGCCTTGCAACATCATATATTGTACCTCTTTCTCCCCCCATCCCACACTTCGACCTAACTGTTGAATAATTCTTTCGGCGTGTTCTACAGACTGTACAGTACCACCTAGCTCATATCCTAAAGGCCTAAATCCTAGTCCGGGCATAACGGGTCCTCCTTGGTTAAGAGCGATAGAAGTAATAGGGCCTGGATGTATCTGAGATCCTAAACGTCTTCCGTATCCTCTGGTAAATTCTCCGGGAGCTAAGTCAACTTCTTCCAAGGCCATTTCTCTTATTGGTGAATCAGGGGGCAGAAAACGTTCTCCGGTCTCGGGACGCCGGTGGAGATACGCAGAATTAACACCTACAGCTAGTTCAGCTAATTCGCCCAAGGTAAGGGAGTTCCCTCCGAAGGAATCAGACATACCCTCCTGCATTTTCTTTTCATTTTGAAAGAGAGCTTCCGCTATAGCAAAATCGTGGACTTCTTCCCCGTATTCCCTATAAATATAATCCTTTATTTCTTGTCCTGAATAGGGTCTCGTACGAGATGTCAGCCGATTTTTTTTCGCCATAGGAGCCATAGGGGCCATAGGAGCCATAGGAGCCATAGGAGCCATAGGAGCCGGAAACGCTCTACCCTCCTTCCGCTCCAGCTCCCTTAGCATCTCCCACTGCCGTTTGATGTCCTCTATGTCAGGAGATGGCATAGGGAATAAAGGTTCAGAAAAAGATGGTGCTTCAGGAGGGTAAACAGGGGCTATATCGCGCCAGCGTTTTGGATCTTCAACACGAGAAGGTGGAGTGTCATAGGGAGGGGGCATTATACTTTCCTCGTCTTTTTCTGGTTCTTAAAGAACATTACCTGACGCTCGCGCTCTTCCGCCTCTTCACGAGTGCGGTACGTTCCCAAATTTTTCCCCGTCCGGCTAACCAGACGATACTTTGTCTTCCCCCCTACCTGAACACGCTTAATCATAGCTAAAACGGAATCCTTCCCTCAATATAAGCTTCCCACAAAGGTTTTTGATCTTGTGTTCTTGCATACCGAAGACGTGCCTTAACGGGAACACGACCAATATCTCCTGTCCAACCAAGAAGGCCGCTTGTTTCATGCGGCGAAGAAAACTCACGTGGTTGCTGTTCCCGTATATGTTGGGGAAGTTTAGATTTTTTCCATTTTCGTTGCAAACTTCCCCATAAATTACCCAAACCGTTGCCTAAAGCATACTGCCCTGAAAGTTGGGCAATACGTTCTCTTTCTTTCATTTCAGGATTTGTAAAACCCTCACGAAAGGATATTGGAATAGGTGTACTGGTGGTTCTCCTTTCCTCTCCTGAAAGGCGCAGCGGACCAAGTGTCAAGGAGCCACCAAATTTATCCGTTTTTCGATCCGGAAATCCTTCTTGCTGGGCACGTTCCCAAAACACTTCTCCGGGACCCCATTGACTACTTAGCTGTTCAAAACCAGTGATACCTGGATCAAAAGGGCTTCTTCTGACACCTGTTTTAGCACGAAGAATATCCTCATACCCAACAGAAAGGTCCGCTTGTTGACCTCCCGGTCTTATTGTTGCGCCTGCCTCTGCATCGGGAATCCAACGTAAATCCGGATCTATTCCTAAATACGCCTCACCGCTACGAGATCGTGCGCCCCAATACAAGGTAGCAGCCAAATGTTTCGACCTCAAATAATCGCTAACCGTGATCTCATTATTTCCCAAATTATTTCTAGTATCAGCCACGAGATATCATCCTTACGGTTTACCTAAGTATACGCTCTCCAGGCAGAGGATGCTGGTGAATGAAGCCACCCGTGTGTGCCGCTAAGGTATTTGGGGGTGATTGAGCAAAATAAGCAGGAGTATTCTGGAGGGCCGCCGCTTCTAATTGTTTGTTACGAAGGCTCTTTAATAAGGAGACTGGATCGAGAATACTTGCTATTCCTGTGTAAGAGGGTCTTGGTTGTGGATCAGCTTGTGAAGAAACGGTAGCACTACCAGGGTATAGTGATCCCCAGTTTGTGGCGGGAAGCCCAGGCGTCGGCTGCAACGGTGCTGTCGGCTGCAACGGTGCTGTCGGCTGCAACGGCGCTGTCGAAGAACTCGGAAGCGCATCTAGTTCTCGGGCCTTTCTTAGAAGTTCTACAAGCCTATTGCCTCCCATGAACCATGGAACTTGTCCACTCCCGCCGCCTCCTTGACCGGGGGTGGCCGTCGATGATACCTGTGACGAAAGCAAGTTGCTTAAAAATCCCATCTAAAAATCTCCTTGGGCCGTGGGCCGGTAAACACGCTTAATCATTTCTTCTTTTTGTTAACAAGGCCGCCCTTTTTCAACTTCTTTCGCGCCACTTTAGCAGCGGCAATACCTTTAGGTGTGTAAGGATATTTTTTCCCTCTGACTTTAGGCATTTATTTTCTCCTATAGGTCCATGGGCCGTGGTTCGGTGGCCGTCTCTCCCTGACAGCAGTCACCATCCGCCACACACTTACAATTATCACATTGATAGTGTCCATGCACCAGTGTTTTCGGCTCCTGGCAACCGCACCTTGGACAAACCATATCTGTTACTATATCCGGCATCATTTCAATCACCCATAAGGATTTCTATCGTACAGCGGTCTATCAATAAAGCCTCCGGCAGCACGCTCTACTTTTGGTTCGGGAACTACCTCGGTTCCGTTTCCCATGTACTTATTTATGGCAGCTAAAGAATTACTAGAAAGAGGTGCCGGATACTCTGTTGAAACTCCTTTCTCTGTTAGTTGTTTGGCAGCTTCCCTGCTTACTTTTACTACCAAATCCGCTACTTGCCGTTCGTAAGGAGTAAGTTCTACGGCCCCGTCAAACTGGTCATGTCCTTTTGTTAAAATAGCCATTGCTACTCGTGGATGATTCAGTCTTTCTTCGGCAGTATCCGGTTCTCTTTCATAGCTAGTTTTCTTCGGTCGCCAAGCTGAACGGGGATTCACATCTCCTAGTAAATCTGCAAAACGTAGGTAATCCATTACTCTTATTACATCTTCTTCATAAACCTGTGCTAATTCATCCGCTTTACCTTGGTCCCATAGAAGATCCATCGCTTCATGCCCAAGCTCATGTGCTAAAACCTCGTCCCCTCCATCCTCATACTGAGCTTGCCGAAGCCGGTCATACTCACCCCTTTTAATCCATTTTTCACCAAACCTATCTATTCGGTCTGTAG
>Ga0208029_1000965_pt1 | contig 14498 bp, 17 predicted proteins | sample MalvireepMed_s12_FD_184242 | JGI IMG/M metagenome (GOLD analysis project Ga0208029, IMG submission 184242) | Marine viral communities from the Global Malaspina Expedition - Malaspina viral metaG DeepMed_s12 (SPAdes) (version 2) | ecosystem: Environmental > Aquatic > Marine > Oceanic | place... | reverse complement strand
AACGCGGAATGTTCTGGATAGAAAGCGAAAGCGGAAAGATCTCAGAACTCACCTATACCGTGCAAGATAGCAGTACGATCATTGTAGATCATACCGAAACAAAAATGGAATTTGAACATCAGGGATATGCCAGCAAATTACTGGATCACACCGTTGCATGGGCGCGTTCTAACAATATCAAAATAGAGCCGCTTTGCCCGTTTGCCGAAGTTAAATTTGATGAGAACCCCGACTACGGCGATGTGCGTGCCTAAACCCTATTGAATTTGACGAAAGAAAAATTTACCGTTAAGCAAATTACCGCTGCCGAAACCTATGCCGTACGGCATCCTGTGCTACGTGCCGGCAGACCTGTCGAGACCTGCGCAATGCCCGGTGATGATGCCGAAGATACCTTTCACTTAGGACTCTTTGACGCTGAAAAACTCATTGGGGTGGTCACCTTTATGAATGCGGCTAAACCCCAATTTACCGGTAAGCAATACCAGCTGCGTGGTATGGCGGTTTTAGAAGCCTATCAAGGTAAAGGTCTCGGCAATATTCTTGTGACCGAAGGTGAACAACAATTGAAGCAATTGGGCTATGACCTACTCTGGTGCAACGCCCGTATTAAAGCACTCAACTTTTATACCCGTAAAGGCTTTAAAATTGAAGGCGAAGCTTTTGAGATCGAACCCATAGGCACACACTACCTGCTTTATAAAAAATTATGATGAAACGCAGACGCTTTATACAAACCACCGCTCTGGCAACCGCCGCATTGAGCAGCTTCCCAAACTGGGCACTCCCGCAGGAAACCTTGAATGCAGACCAACTTATAGGCCAAGGCCGTCCCGAGCTTATTGAAAAAGACGGCTACCGCCTACGTCCGGCAGCAGCTGAAGCTTTTGATAAAATGGCTACTGCTGCACAACAAGACGGTATTGGTATTCAGGTTGTGTCGAGTTATCGCGATTATGCACATCAAAACCGCATTTGGGAACGTAAATTCAAAAGCTATACGGGTAATGGAATGACCGACTTAGAAGCGATAAAAAAGATCATTGAGTACAGCACCATCCCCGGGACTTCGCGACATCATTGGGCAACCGATCTCGATATTATTCAATCGGGAACTGGTGTGACCAACAATGTGCTTGACCCTGATAAATTCCACGGCACAGGTCCGTTTTGCGAACTTAAAGCCTGGCTGGATGAACATGCAGAATCCTTCGGGTTTTATGAGGTGTACACTAATGATTATGGTCGCAAAGGCTTCAACTATGAGCCGTGGCATTTTAGCTACGCACCCCTTTCGGTAGGTTATCTTAAACAGTATAAAGAACTGGATGTAGCCAAGATCCTTCAGCAGGAACACTTATTGGGGAGCGAAGCTTTTACTTCAGCATTCATCAACCAGTACCGTACAGAGCATATTTTAGACATTAACCCTGCTCTTTTGAGCTAAAATCCTTTCAATATGAAATTAGGCGGAAGAGCACTCAAGTTATTTTTAGGCGTAGCCATCGTTGCTTTTGGCGTTATCCGCTATTGCGGTAGTCAGGAAGAAAACCCGTACACCGGCAGAACACAAGCCATTAGCCTTTCTACCGAAGAAGAGATCGCCATAGGTTTACAGAATGCTCCCATAATGGCCGAACAACACGGCGGTCTGTATCCGGATCAGCGCCTGCAAGATCAGGTAGATGCTGTGGGTAAAAAACTGGTAGACAACACCATCGCTCAGGAGACACCCTATACCTATGAATTTCATTTACTGAGTGATCCCAATACGGTAAATGCCTTTGCGTTACCGGGCGGTCAGATCTTTATTACCTACGCGCTTTATAAACGACTGAACAGCGAAGATCAATTAGCCGGTATTCTGGGGCACGAGATCGGTCACGTGGTGGGGCGACATTCGGCGGAGCGTATTGCGCAAAGCGAACTCGCCAATACAGTGGCCACCGGGGCGCAAGTGGGCGCAGACGCGGGAATGCTCGCCAGTCAGTTAGGCCAAACCATCTTGCTTAAGAATGGTCGCGGCGACGAACTCGAAAGTGACGATCTGGGTGTAAAGTTTATGCTTGAGGCCGGTTACGATCCCGAAGCGCTCATCGAGGTGATGCAGATTTTAAAAGAAGCTGGTGGAGATCAACGCGTACCGGAGTTTCAGAGCAGCCATCCTGACCCCGATAATCGTATTGAAAAAATACGTACCGCTATTGAAAAATACCGCAATTAATCCCATAGCTACACACTCCCGAAGCCAACGTTATTAAAACGCAAAGTTTTCGTAATTCGCCTTAAGAGTGATTATCTTTGTAGTACAACTAGATAAACCATGAATAAGAAAGTCATTTTAATGATCCTCGATGGATGGGGATTTGCACCTAATAAAGAAGTTTCTGCAGTAGACCTTGCTGAAACTCCGTTTATTGATTCGTTATACACCAAATATCCACACGCGCAGTTGCTCACCCACGGCGGCAATGTAGGCTTGCCTGACGGACAAATGGGAAACAGTGAAGTAGGTCATATGAATCTGGGCGCCGGTCGCATTGTATACCAGGATTTTGCCAAGATCAACAAAGCGCTTAAAGAAGATAAATTACGCGAGCAAAAGGAGCTTAAAGATGCGTTTGCTTACGCGAAAGAAAACAAGAAACCTATTCACCTTTTAGGTCTGGTTTCAGATGGTGGTGTGCACGCGCACATCGACCACGCCAAAGGACTGATCAAAGCAGCCAATGAAGTGGGTGTTGAAGAAGTTTATGTACACGCCTTTACTGATGGTCGTGATGTTGACCCACAAAGCGGTGCCGGTTTTATCGAAGACCTTGATGGCTATGCGAAAGAAAACGGCGCTAAACTGGCAAGCATCACCGGACGTTACTTTGCGATGGACCGCGATACCCGTTGGGAACGCGTTAAGAAAGCCTATGATGCTGCAGTTAAAGGAATCGGGACCAAAACTACAGATCCTGTTGCTGCGATCAAACAATCCTATGCAGATGGTACTACCGACGAATTCCTAGAACCTTTAGTGATCACCGAAAATGACGCACCGGTTGCCACGATCAAAGAAGGCGATGTGGTTTTATTCTTTAACTACCGTACCGACCGTGGACGCGAATTGACCCGTATGCTTTCTCAGGAAGACTTCCCGGAGCAGGATACTAAAAAACTCGATCTGTACTATGTGACGATGACCAATTACGATCAAACGTTTGAGAACATTCACATCATTTTTGATAAAGACAACCTGACCAATACGATTGGTGAGGTGGTTGCTGCTGCAGGTAAAAAGCAGATCCGTATTGCAGAGACTGAAAAATACCCACACGTGACGTTCTTCTTTTCGGGAGGACGTGAAAAGGAATTTGAAGGCGAAACCCGTTTGATCGCAAAATCTCCAGATGTTGCGACTTACGACCTGAAGCCGGAGATGAGCGCCTATGAAGTGCGTGACAAGATCACTGCTGAATTGAAAAAAGAAGAAGTAGACTTTGTCTGCCTCAACTTCGCCAATCCTGATATGGTAGGACATACTGGAGTGATCGAAGCAGCCATCGCTGCCTGCGAAGCGGTAGATAGCTGCGCTAAAGATGTGATCGAAACCGGCTTGGAGCACGGCTACAGCACCATCGTGATCGCCGACCACGGAAACTGTGAAACCATGAAAAACGAGGACGGTTCGCCAAACACGGCACATACGACCAACCCTGTGCCGATCATCGTGGTAGACAACGACATCAAGAGCGTAAAAGACGGTATTTTAGGAAACGTCTCTCCTACCATCTTAGATATGATGGGTGTTGACAAACCTGAAGAAATGGACCAGGAAAGTCTGGTAAGCTAAAACATATAAACTATGAAAACGTATAAAACAGGCCTTTTGGCTCTTGCGCTGGGTGCATTGGTAAGCTGCAAGACCACCACCACTACGACCAGTGCATCTAAAGCTCCAGAGGCTCCTGCAGCACCGGAAGCTCCGGCTAAACCGGCAACGCCACAACAACCGGAAATGCTCACCGGTGAGACCGAGCGCATGGAACTGCAAACCGGTACTTTTGGTTCGTGGTTTAATCCACGCTATGCCGAGTACGACATCAATAAAGATGTGGTGATGCAACTCAAGCCGCTATTAGAAGATGTAGACGTGACCATTTTTATGGGAACCTGGTGTGGTGATAGTAAACGCGAGACGCCTCGCTTCTACAAGATCTTAGATGCGGCAGGAAAGACACAAGACATCGAACTCATCACAGTAGATCGTTCTAAAACCACGCCGGAAGGCTTGGAAGAAGGCAAAGACATCAAGCGTGTACCTACCTTGATCTTTAGTAAGAACGGTACCGAGTTGGGCCGTATTGTAGAATATCCTATTGAAAGTCTTGAGCAAGATATGTTGAAGATCTTACAAGGTAAACCCTATAAACACGCCTACGCCGACTAGGCCCAAGCCAGACAAACTTTATTGAAAAGCGATAGTTCTTTAAGAGCTGTCGCTTTTTTTATTGTTTTATTTAAATGTAGAGCATCTCTATTCTAAAACACACTATCTCAAACTTTAAGCATAATACAAACATCTTCTACTTTAGAAAGCTTAGCTTTAAAGGAATTACTTTATAAACTATACCTTCCTTTATGAGATGTTCTTTCCTTCTAGTTCTTATGTTTTTTGGCATTACAGCAATCGCACAAAACGATATCAGCATTGGTCACACCGAAAGCCTGTACTCTGACCTCATGCAAGAAGAGCGTAAACTAGATATTCACTTACCACAAAATTACGACACTACAAAAAACACCTATCCCGTATTGTACCTGTTAGACAGCTACTACAATTTTAAACATGTAGTGGGCATGGTAGAATATCTGATACTTAACCGAAAGATTCCCGACTTGATCATTGTAGGCATACGCAATACCAACAGAGCTCGAGACCTTACTCCTGACGCTTCAGAAATAGGAGAATATCATCAAAAAAGATTAGGAACAACCGCTGGAGCAGATGCCTTTTTATCTTTTATCGAAAAAGAACTCATTCCGCATATTGAAGAAAACTATAGAGCTTCCCCATATCGTATTTTAGAAGGACATTCTTTAGGCGGACTTTTTAGCGTCTATACTATTTTCCAAAAACCGGAACTTTTTAGCAGTCACGTGATCATCAGTCCGAGTTTGTGGTATACAAACAAAACCATAGAACAAGCTTTAGAAGATGTATTCCCTGATCCTGCTCCACTTAAAAACACCTCCTACTACGTGTCTTTGGCTACAGAAAACGGCGGTACCATGCGCGGGAATATTTACAAATTAAACGGTGAGTTTGCCAACTATAGCAATGCGCATAAGGATGCCAACATACGCTACAAATACGAGTCTATGCCCTTAGAATCTCACGGATCCCTCGGTCTGCCATCTACCTTTTTTGGGCTTCGCTATATTTTTGAACCTACCCAATACGAAGTACCTAGTACTCCCGAAGCCATTGAAGCTCAAGGCGGACCGCAACAGGCGCTTACAAAAACCTTAGCCTATTTTGACCAGCTCTCTGAGCAGTATGGTTTTGAGGTCACTAATGAATATGCGTTAATCGACTTAGGCTATAAATTCATAAAAATTGAGGAGTACAAACCTTACGCCGTAGAAGTATTTACAGAAAATGTAAAAGCACACCCTAATTCTTTTGATGCCCACTCGACTTTGGGTATGGCGTATGAAGAAATGGATGATTTGCTTAAGGCTAAAGAACACTATGAAAAAGCCTTAGAACTCGTCTTAGCCACAGGAGATCCCGAATGGACTTTTTATCAAATTGACTTAGACAACATCAACCAAAAGATCGCCAACCAAAAGAAATAGCACACTAAAAACCAATCATTTACCCACAAATCCCACGCTTATCCTAAAGAATATGCTTAATTTATAGGTCCATCAAAAAACAGCCTATGCAATCTATTCTTACCCTGTGTATCACGTTTCTGGTTTTTAGCACAACCGCTTATGCGCAAGAAGCTTCCAACTTAGAACCAATGGACTTTACTATCGAGAAAGACCTGCTGCTGCTGTTCTACGATTGTAAGACCGATGTAGATGATTTGCACACGATCGCCGGGTTTGCTACGCTCTTATCCCACCCCGATCTGGAACAGCTCAACTACCATGGCGTCGCCGGCACCTATGGCATTCAGAATGGGCTTTATGTACCGCCAAACACACTGATGCAACAAGCCTTTGGCACGCGATGGACGGACGCGCATCACGGTTTTGCTCAGGCTATCGAGAAGCTCCTCCCCATGTTGCTGGAAACCTTACTGCAAGACGGCGACCTCTGGATCGCCGAGGCCGGGCAATCTGATTTTTCGGCTGCGCTGGTCAAAGCAGTACTTCAAAAAGTACCTCAACTAGATTCCAAAAAGCGCATTCATATCGTACAGCACAGCGACTGGAATGAACGTAAGACATCACCCGAAGCCCTTGCTTACGTCAAAGCGACTACCGATTATCGTAAGATCCCAGACGGCAACGCTACGGGTAACGGTTCGCCGGGTTTGCGTGATGCCCAAGTGAATCCTTTAAACCAGACCTTAAAGAACCACGAACTTGAAAAGCTCTGGGAGTTGGCTTTTAAACTTTCGGTACAATACAACGGGAAGGAAGGACGGCACAACAACGCAGCAATCGCCAAAGGCGGAGTCGATTTTTCAGACTTAGTCGAAGTATGCTATATTCTAAACCTGCAAGAGCTTAAGCATGCCGAACAATTCTTTAAAATGTATGCCTATTAATTGTAGAACATCCCTAAATTCTGTCAGGTAAATCCTGCAAAACCATAGGGATTTGTTAAGAATCCCAATAAACACGCTAAACTCTTCCTAATTAAATACCGGGACTCATCTCATCTTTTGCGCATTATCTAACTTTAAGAAAATCGACTAACCTTTAAATTTTCATCTATGAAAAACTATACCAAATTTGTCTTGATGTTATTTTGCTCAGCGCTATCGATGTACATCACCATGTATTTCAACACCTATGAGCTGAGTCATATTTTTTTCAGTTGGACGCGTATGTATATGACTTTTATAGGTATTGGCGGTATGGCGCTGGTCATGTTCTTTTTTATGCGGGGAATGTATACCAATACAACCAAAAATATTGGGATCGTTGGAGGAAGTATTTTGCTCATGGCTATCTCTACCACATTGGTACGTACCCAAACGCCTATTGAAGATGTACGCTGGATGAAAGCGATGATCCCTCATCACTCGATCGCCATTTTGACCAGTACCCGTGCTGAGATCAAAGATCCTGAAGTACGCCAACTGGCAGATGAAATCATCAAGGCGCAAAAGAAAGAGATCAAGGAAATGAAACAAATGATCAAACGACTTGAAGCAGAACAGGAATGATTTAAATCACCTGCCACCTTATGAACAGACTTTTATTCCTAGTATTTAGCCTAATAAGCGTCCTGATGTTTTCTGTAGCCGCTCAAGAAACCGCAGTCCCTTTTCGTGTTGCACCGCTTTTTGATCTGGACAAGCCCAATACCTTAGGCTTAACAGAAGCTCCCGGTGCGGAAACCTTTACGCTCTTTGCTCCCGAAGCAACGCAGAACACCTACAATCACGGGGTGGTCCTGTTTCCGTTTAAAAACAAATTGTACGCGCAGTGGCAGAGTTCGTCTAAAGATGAGGACGGCCCAGACACTCAGGTTATGTACAGCAGCAGTAGTGACGGGCAGCGTTGGGACACTCCAAAACCGCTGACCTCAATAGAGGAGCACGGCATAAAAACCAGCGGCGGCTGGTATAGCGATGGTAAGACTTTGATCGCATATATCAATGTATGGCCGGATGCTGAGAAAGATCCCAAGCAAGGCCATACCGTTTACCGAAGTTCTACAGACGGTATACAGTGGACAGAAGAACGACCGGTAACACAAGCCGACGGGCAGCCGGTATTAGGCATCATCGAGCAAGATGTACGTGCCCTACCCGGTGGTCGCATTATTACCGCTTTTCACCTACAACCGGGACTGCAATGCACCCCGTATTATACCGATGATCCCCTTGGCGTAAGCGGATGGACTGCAGGAGCACTACCCCCAATGCCCGGCAGCAGCAAAACGATGAGCCGCGGCATCGAACCTTCCTGGTTTTACCGAAGAGACGGCGCTGTCGTGATGGTATTTCGGGATCAGGAAAGTTCGTTTAAAAAGTTGGCTTCCCTCAGCAAAGATCAGGGCCTTACATGGTCTACACCCGTACTCATCAACACCCCCGATTCCCGAGCCAAACAAAGCGCAGGGAATTTACCCGACGGCACTGCCTTTATGGTAAACAACCCCACCGACAGCAAGCGCCGCTTTCCGCTGGTGATCACTTTAAGCGATGACGGCTTTTTCTTTGACAGGGCGTTTAGACTGCGCAGTGGCGGGAATGATCTGCAAGCCTTACGCGTGCACGGCAAGTACAAACGCGCCGGCTACAGCTACCCCAAAAGTGTGCTTTGGCAAGAGCACCTGTATGTAGGCTATACTACTAACAAAGAAGATGTACAGCTTACGCGTATCCCGATAAGCCATCTCGGTGCAAGCAGCGATGGTAATCGCTAGAAACACAAGCTTCATTTTGAGGCATCCCGATGACTTTTGGTGCAGGCGTATTGGATGCTTCAGCCTTGCTAATCCATGAATTGATATACACGAGGTGTACTTCAAGGTTTACTAAGCGAAAAAGAGTATCTTCCACAGCCCTATTTAACGATCAAAACACCGCTTAGCAGATGCACCCTTCTTTTCATTGCAATTTATGTGACCACCAAGAAAAAAGTTTGGCTCAAGGAACAACCTGTGCGTTAACCGCACGTAAGCCGGAATTCAGCAATACCTGCTCAAAAATCACATTGAACCAGAAGTTTGAAGACCGACTCAAGGAAGTGAACATCCACTACACGAAACTCCAGAAACAACAGCTACTCACCTACGTATACTTTGTTGCTTTTTTGAGTATAGGCCTGGCAGTGATCGCCGGCGGCTACCTCTTTGGGATCAATATATACGATCTAGGAGTAATTTCAACGGTACCCTTCTCTATAATGGCAATAGGCTTATTGCCACTAGGTATGGCTATCGGCACACTACACAAACACCGTCAAAATCTAGGTAGCGCAAAAAGGAATAAAGCCAAAGTAGATGCTGTTTTAAAACCTTATAATATTACCTACACCATAGCTATAGACTTTGGTAAAAGCTATCACGGGGTTCAGGAAGTATATGCCGATTTGAAGCTTAAAGGATTACCAGGAATACGCTAGTTCTTAGCTGCCCTATTTTATGGATTAAACACAACAGCTAGAGATCTTTTTAAAAATCCTATCTTGAACTATAAATCTTAAAATTCGTACCATGAACAGCTTTTACCTTCTTGCATGCTTACTTTTTGTAGTGATCAGCGCTGCCTTTTATTTTACAACGCACCCACATTTTAAAAAAGCATACGGTAAAAAAGCGTGGAACACATGGACGCGCCGTGTGTTTTATTGGCAAGGCACATTGGCTGTGGGAAGCTTAGGCACTTTTGCCGTGCTTTATCTTTTACGTACTGCAGCAGTAGTTTCATTTTAAGTCTCGAAAGCGAAAACCATTATGAAAAAATTTGAATATAAGATCATTACGCTAAGTGTAGCTCATTTTGGCAAAAAAAGCTTTCAAGCGGAAATTGATGAGAAATTTGATCGATGGGGTGAAGCCGGTTGGGAATTGATTAAAATGGAACCCATTTCTGAAGGCGGAATGTTCTTTCAAGGTGCCAATACCAAAAAATTCTTAGCCGTTTTTAAGCGGGAAAAAGCCGCATAAGTCTCAGTTTTTTTATAATCTCTTCTATTAAAAGCAATACATCAGTACCACCGAAACCCATAGCGTCCCTCCTCAGGAAAATCCCTTGCGGTTACAAGAATACGGCGTGGGTATTTTTAAGGCTGCAGCTACCAAATCGGCATTGAAGAAACTGCTGAAGAAAGGCTACCTAAGCATTGACGGTAGGCCGGCGAGTACGGCTACCTGGATCAAAGGTGGTGAACAGCTTAGCTTGCGCATACCGCAACAGCCGAGTACTCAGAAAAAGCTTCGGTTAGCCTTAGATGTGCTGTATGAAGATGAATTTCTAGCCGTGGTACACAAACCTGCCGGAATCTTAGTCAGTGGCAACAGTTTTAAAACGGTGGCGCGCGCGCTTCCGCAAAATCTAAATGCAAGCAACGCACCTGATGCCTGCACGCCGCAACCGGCACACCGTCTGGATTATGCAACTACCGGAGCCGTTTTAGTAGGTAAAACCCGCGAAAGCATTCGCCAGCTGAACCAACTTTTTGAAGACAAAGCAATTACCAAAACCTATTATGCGGTGACCCTTGGCGTGATGCCTACTTCAGGAACCATCAATACACCTGTTGACGGTAAAGCAGCCGTTTCTGTGTATACCCTTGTGGCTTCGGTAGCTTCGCCCCGTTTTGAACAACTCAATCTTGTGCGCCTGCAACCTCAAACCGGACGGCGGCATCAGCTGCGTAAACATCTTGCCGGAATAGGCCATCCCATCTTAGGCGATCGGGACTATTGCCCCAAAGAACTCCTGCTAAAGGGAAAAGGCATGTATCTGCACGCCTTCAGTCTTCGGTTTAATCACCCGCAAAAACTGCAACCCGTCGCAATTACGGCACCACTTCCGCAGAAATTTTTAAAATTGTTCCCCAATAGTAACAAGGACATGCTTGAATTGCACGACACCGCTTCAGGAAACGAAAATACCCATACCACGTCTTTAAAAAAACCTCTGAAATGAAACATCAATTGCTTTTGACCTTAGGCCTTTTAATGACCAGCTTGAGTTTTGGTCAGACCTATTTTAGCAAACAAGAGGTTCAGGAAGAACTGAACACGCTTAAAGAAACGCTGATCGACGCCCACTATAACGCCTTTGCCTATACCACTCCAGAAGCTTTTGAAGCAGGTTATCAAGATGTATACAGCAAGATCACGCAGGATTCTCTGGACCTTTTAGAAACCACCAACCTGCTGCAACAGCTTCCTGCCCTATTGAAGAACGGGCATACGCTTATTGATTTCCCTGCCCCGTCCTACATCGCTTATGCACAAGAAGGCGGTACGGTTTTCCCGCTGGAGCTCGCCTTTGAAGCCGATACGGTGTATGTAAGGAAGAACTGGTCTACAGAAACTGAAATTGAACCCGGAGCACAGCTGCTGCGCATCAATGGGCAACCCATAACCGAGATCATATCGCGCATACGCCCCCAGATCGCTGCCGAACGCCCCTATTTTAGCAATGCGCTTTTAGAAGGTTTTTCTTTCCCGCGCTATTACTGGCAAGTCTTTGGTGCACAGGAAAACTACAGCGTAACGCTGCAGGAAGACGGTCAACCCAAAACCTACACTTTAGCTGCTATACCCGCGATAGAAGCTTATGAAATGCGCCGAAATGAAGTGATCAACAGCACACAAAAGCTGCAGTTCTATGAGCAGGCTGCATATTTGAGTCCGGGCGCTTTTAGTGGTGCGCTTGAGGAATACAAAAGCTTTATCGATTCGGCCTTTACAGCGATCAACACGCGCAAAAGTGCAAACCTTATCATCGACCTGAGAAACAATCCCGGAGGGGATGATGCCTTTAGCGACTATCTGGTAGGCTATCTTGCCCAGCAGCCGTTTCAATGGAATTCCAGTTTCCGGCTAAAAACCAGTGAAGCGCTTAAAGCACACATCAGGGCCAAGCAAGACACGACCGCTGCCTTTTGGAAGTCGGCACTCATCCGCCCTAACGGCACGCAATACGCCTATAGTTTTGCGCCCATAACACCCCAGCCGGAACACTTGCGGTACACCGGCAAGGTGTATGCACTCATCAACCGGCAGTCCTATTCCCAAGCAGCGGTGACGGCAGCACAGCTTCAAGACTATAAGTTGGCCACCTTGGTAGGCGAAGAAACCGCAGATTATCCCAGTTTATATGCGTCTGTGTTTCGGTATACTTTACCCATTACCGGTATTGAAGTACAAATTGCCAAAGGCTATATCGTACGGGTAAATGGAAGTGAGCGCGCCGAAGGGGTACTCCCCGATCTGTTTATTCGTGATCATTTGCTGGATGAAGAAGACGAGATCTTAAACCAACTTTTGAAGCACTTATCGAAAAGCTGATCGCGCTTTTTGCAATTCACAGGAAAACACGAGTTTTGCGGGCAAGTGATCCTTTGTTATGCGCAACACTTTTCAACACCCCTATTTCGCTAAAACTTCAGCCGAACAAAACCGTTATATGTTATATGCCATAGGCATTACCGTTATGATCGGCGCAACAGCATTGCTCCTCTTCTGGTGGTTGCACCTCTTGTTTGTGGGTATTTTGATCTGTTTTATACTCATCACACTTCTGGCACCCTTTGTAGACGTCCCCGGAATGGTCAAAGCCGGAAAGCTGAGCTATCATTCCGTGTTCCTGTTGGCCGAAGCACCTAAAGACGGCGTGCTCAACCTGCACGGCGGCACCTTGTTTGACTATGTGTATGTTTTAGACTTTAAAGCGTCGGGCAAAGCGCGGACTGCATTTATTCTACAACACTACTTAGAAGGGCTTTTGCATCTTATAGCAATTTATGACCAGCAAGAAGCACCACTTACCCTACGCTGGACGAGCTATATCGTGAATCAACGCACCGCAGCCCGTTTAGGCTTTAAACCCCAACCCAAAGACGGATTACAACAGCTGATTCTCGCCTTTAATTATGGCAATCTCTTAGTGAGTAACTCGCTGGCCAAAGGCAAACTCAGCTTCCCAAAACTGAGCGCTACACAGACTTATGAAGCCTCGCTAGAGGATCTTATTGCGCGTAAAGCCTATATCAAACAATTGCTCAACCGTATGCAAGGCTAGCCCTAGCTTCCTGAATGCTTACAACAGACCTAAATAGGTGCTGTAGGCATAGCTATCGCCGGTAGGAGTGCTAAAGGTTGCCCAGAAATGCACCGGTTCCGCTGTAAGCGCTTCCGGAAGTTCTAATTGTACCTGTGCGGCAGCGCGTGTCGCGCAGGCTTCAAAAAACACATACGCGCCGGTTTGTGGCACATAGCCCACAACACTCAGCAGATCGTTAGCATGCGCAAAGGCTTGCGTGCTATCGGGCTGCCATTCCAAAAGTACTTCGGTATGCTCCCGTTGCTGTTGTACTGCATGATAGGCTCTTCGCTTCCCGGTACTCATCAGGAATTTAGAATAGTCGATCACTGGCTTGCCCTGCTCTTGTTTTACCGCGTGTGTAAGTGTATAACTGCGTACAGCATCCCTAGCAGTTTTCATTCCAAGCCAATCGGTAAAACTCGATTTTAAAAAGGGGTATATCGGTTTAATAAAATCACCACCACGTGTAAACCGATCACAGCTTTCCTGTCTCTTAGGGCTAAGTTTCTTCTTCTTGTAAACAGGCTTGCTGCGCACAATAGTTTCCCCATTTTTACCTTTTACGAATACCACCGGTCCAACCAGCCCGGACCACATTCCTCCATCGTTATTTGACATCATTCCCATAATACTTTAATTTATTGATTATCAGAACACTAATCTAAAAACAGATTAGAAAATAACCTAATATCCATTTGACTTTGTTCGCCCTTTAAACATTGATTATCCGTTAATTAAGCATTGTTTGCCCATAAACACTAGGGTTTAATGGTAAAACAACGGATAAACTATGGATGAATACTGGTTAAAGCACGCAGGAATTGCGTACAAAACCTAGCGCTTGAACCTGTTTTAGCGCTGGGTTTTATGGCGTGTTTTTGCCAATAACAGAAAATAAAAAGTGTTGCTATCCCGACAGAGACTCTGATAATCAACTATATTTGTTTTGATATAACAAGTTAGCTACAATTTGAAAAAATGAAATCCCAAGAAAAAATATCAAACAAAAACGGAGACTGGTATATTGTTGAAATAGTCGAAAAATGCGAACCAGTTGACCGAAATGAAAAACAAGACTTACGGAGAGTTACGACTTGGGGAAATCATCATCTAATTAAAGCAAGTTCACCTGAAAAAGCTTTTGACAAAGCTGTTAAAATGGGAAAAGAAGCTGAATATAAATTCATAAATACCGACAAAATTGAAATGGAATGGATTTTTGTTGGAATTGGAGAACTCTTACCAATTTATGAAGAAAATATTGAGGACGGAGCCGAAATAATGTGGAAAGATTACGGATTTATATCTGACAGACGAGCCAAACGATTTGTTTTTGACAAGAAAGAACTTTTAGACGAAATTAAACCGAAACCGAAACTGAATAAAAAACTGTAGCTAACAATGGTAACCGTTGCACAAGTCCATAATTTCTAAGAATACCGATTCATTTCAGCCGCTTTTAAGCGGTTTTCTAGTTTTATACCCTTAATACACTTGGTAAGTTTACATAGGTTAGCAACGCTTTAAAGG
>Ga0208029_1000938_pt1 | contig 14715 bp, 19 predicted proteins | sample MalvireepMed_s12_FD_184242 | JGI IMG/M metagenome (GOLD analysis project Ga0208029, IMG submission 184242) | Marine viral communities from the Global Malaspina Expedition - Malaspina viral metaG DeepMed_s12 (SPAdes) (version 2) | ecosystem: Environmental > Aquatic > Marine > Oceanic | place... | reverse complement strand
ACTTCCCTCCGTGTTGCTGGAGGATACGTTTGGAAACGTCAACCACAGACGCCTCAAACAGGCTCTCATTCTCCAAGACGCGCTTTGCGTTGGCGACTTCCCGTGCTATAGCCGCCTCAATGGCGACCTTCCCGGCGAGGTAATCAAACTGTGTCATGGTCGGCCTCCTTCATTTTGACGTTGCCGTCCGCATCGAAGCAAGCCATCCAGTCGGTCATAATCTCGACGGACCCCCAGGCATTGCCCTGGGCCTCGTTATAAAAGAAGCGTACCCAATCCCGCATGACGGCGGCATTGTCGTCGTCGGCGTGGGCGAAGGCTCCCCGCAAGTCATTCGTGATGACGGCGGTTAAAAAATTGCCGGGGTAAAACCCGTGTTCCAGGTAGTGCTGGACACTGGTTCTCATGCGGTCGGAACCCGGCACCTTCGTATAGTCGGGAGGGAATACCCGTGCGCGAGGCTCTCCTGCGTCTGGCACGATGGCCTCTTCCGGTAAGGTACACGGGGCCTGACTTGGCAACAAAAGTTCTCTGTCAATCATCGTTATTGGTCTCCTTTTGGTTGGAATTAGCGGGGACGTTCAGGAGGGGCACGAACAGTTGAGCCAACTGGTAGACCTGATAAAAACTCACTGTGTGTCCCATGATTTCTTCCACGTCACCTACGAGGTGATCAAATGTGTCGGGGGTCATTTCTCTTCTCCCGCTACCCACTCTTCCAATTGGTCGTCCCAGCACTCACCACGGTGGACGGCTTCGATGGCCTTGCGGAAAAGCAGGTTGGCGCGGCGATAGCCTCTGGCATAGTCTGAGGTATCGCCCGTGAAGCTTCTTACGCAACTGCGTAAGAAATCTACCAGCTTCGTTTTGTCTTTAAGTTCCATCATCTTTCCTCACTCTTATAGTGTATGCCAATTGTCCCATAGCCCAAAATACAAGTCAAGCTCTAATAACCCCGTGTTTTCAAGGGGTTACAGAGCTAGAATCGTGGGTAGGGTTCCGCGTGGGAGAGGTCGTTATAATCTGTGGTGTCTTTGCAGCGGCGGCAGACGCGATTGCCAGCATGACTGGACGGGAAATCCCGGAGACACAAAAGACAACGTCGAAGCTTGGTCGCTTCCAGCGACTGTGGCTTGCTGTGCGGTGGTTCTTGAGGCTTGAACATATGATGAACGAATCGGGCTAGTACGAATCAGGAACACGGCGTTCTTTCTCTAGTTCATCATACGCCTTTTCGGTTCTGGAGACACGCTCCTTGGCCTCTCTCTGCCTCTGTCGTAAGGTGAGGATGTCGTTCATTTCACCGAGGGGGTACATAAGGAGAACGTAAACTCGGAAATAGGTCCCATGCGATTTAATGTCCATATCCTCGACGCGGTATCCGGAGACGTTGACATCTCTTAGGACATTTTTTGTAACGTGTTCTGAGTCCATGAGAGCCATAGGTGCGATTTCGCGTCCCGTTTCAGACACATACTGTTTTACCTGGGATGACAACAGCCCCTCAACCCGGTCTGCGAGCATACGCTTGGCGTTCAAGATGGCCTTGTCTACGGCAAGCTGGAGGTGAGGCGATGTGGCGACACCAGCCGACAGGATGGCATAGTCGCTTTTTGGCACATCCTTGTACCACTTGGGGAGGTCGTCAATGGTGTCCTGGATCATGGCCTGTTGGGCGTTGTGCTTGGCTTGTTGCTTCTGCATGAACGATTCGGGAGAGCCAGGGGCCGGGGACGAACAACCGGCGAGTAAAAAGCTAACGAGTAAGTAGGCCGCGATGGCTAGGGCTATATTCATTGGGTCCTCCTGATGAGTTTGTATGTGTGACGGGTATAACGTCGTTGGTCGTTGGGAATTTCCAGAACCTTCAAGGCGAGGGTCTCTGGGTCGTAAGTGTCTGATAAGAATAGCTTTTGCGGCGTAGCGAGAACGTGCAGGATTTCGTAGGAAGTAGGGGATGTAATGTTGGGTGCATACGCCGCGAGGATTTTGTAACCCTTCGTAGCTGGGACCGTGGTCCGTGATGCGATATAAAAGTTTGTATCGTATTGGTTAGGGAAGACTTTATGAATGTCGTGATTGGCGTCTTCCATCAACAAATTAACGTACATGGGTTGGCTTGGGTCCAGGCTGATGGTGATGGGGTCTCCCTCCCGGAAAATGTCGGAGGAGAGCTTGACCTGGATGTCGAAGCCGGGGTCCGGGGCCTCTGGGCGCAGGGAAATTTGCGCTTCCAGGACGACGCGGCACGTGCGGTGCCCTTCCAGCGTTTCACCGGCTCGCACGGTCTTGTTGCGGATACGGCTGATGAGTCCGTTGACCGTGGTCCAGGTGATATTCTGCATGGGGCAATTAACGCCGTCATTGGTCTCCTCACAGGCTACAAGAGACTGTGCGCCCATGTATTCGCCGCCGAATTGCCGCAGCGCGTCCAGCTTGGCGCGGGATTCGGCTCGCGAACAGGCTTCTCTTTCGGTGATGTCCTGGTGGATGACGTAAGTTCCCTTTCCATAGAGCCACTGCTGGATGATGAGATTGGGAGGGACGGCGGCAGGGCTGTTGAGGTCGTACAATAGACGGAGTAGCCCAAGGCTGACGCTTATATATTCCACGGCTTACCAAAAAATTGCGTCACGGGAGGTTCTGGGTGATTTCGGTCAAAAAGATACCAGCAACAGTTGTCCTTTCCCGTGTGGGGGGAATCGGGACCCATCCATTTAACTCTGGCGACGGAGACGATCTTGAGACACCGCTCAAGATAGGTAACCGCCTGTTTCGTGTGCATCCAGTCGGCATCAAAAAGAAGCCACGTGGGCAGCGTATTGGATAAATTTACAATTATAGGGTGTAGGACAGGCCGCCCCCAGGGAGGATTGGTGATGAAAGCGTCGGCTCCTTCACCATCTGTGAGGTGACGCGCATCGATTCCAGGGCTGTCGCTGATGTCGCTGGCACTGACGCACTCATGCCCATGCTCGGTGAGGTGACGCACAAGGTCCCGTTCCCCGGCGCAAGGCTCGATGAACTTGGTTTTAGGCGCAAGGTGGGGGAGCAGAGGGAATACAGCCTCGTATGGCGTGGGATAAAAGTCCCGTTCCCGCCGTTTAAAATCGGATCTTTTGCCCATTAGTGAATAGACTCCGATTCGTCCTGGCAAGTAGGACAACCCTGCTGCACCATGTCGATGAGACTGGCGAGGCACCAGGGGCAAAAGGCGACGGGGAGGATACCAAACAGGCCGGTGGTGCCGCCCTCCTCATCAAGATCAAATTCGGAGCGGCAGACGGAGCAAATTATTCCCTCTGGCCCCTCTTCTTTTTTTTCAGCCACTGTTTTCGTCGTGTTCGGTATGATGTTCGTCAAACGTTAACGCACGGTCGGCCAGCATGGCGTAAAAATCTACACCTTCGCTGACCTGGGCAATGTCGCGTATCTCTCTGAGAGCCTCGCGCAGACGATCAATTCGTTGTTGAAGCGTCATGCGACGGCCTTACCGCACAAGTCACAAAGCCAATTTTGCGCCATAAAGGTAGCGTAGCAGTCGCTGGGGTTTACACGGTCCCCGCACCAGTTGCAGGTTTTGAAAAAAAGACCGGACGACGCCGAAGCGTCATCCGGGAGTGATGACCCGGACGAGGAGTCGAAACCAGCCGGGTCACAGGGAGGTAAAATGGACTCATTCTTTAGCACGGTAGGAGGCTCCCTGACAACTAAATCTTGGGCGTGTGCGTTCCGCCCTTACGTTTAGGTGTACGCAAGCGGCGCAGCCATTTAAGAATTAAGCGCCACAATTAACAGGACCAAGCCCTGGTAGGCGGCAAATGCAATGAGTGCGGTGGTCATAAGGTCGTCTCCAAATCCAGCGCCTTGGACAACTTGGCGACTTGCGATTTCAAGGCCACAATCGTATCCGCAGAACGGTCATATTCTTGCATAATTTTTGACGTGGCAACACCCACTTCGTAAAGCACTTCCTCCAGCGCCGTACCGGTCTTGGTTCGCTTGGTGATGAAGATTTCGCAGGGATGACCGAAGGTAGGGTGGAAGCCTACCGTCACGGCCAGACTGAAGCCCTCACCTTTAACTTCCTCCGTTACGGAATCACGTCTGTTGGGTAACTCGCTCATCAGGCTTCTCATTAGAGGCGGTTTCGATGATATGCGTGAATTGCCCGCTCAACGTTCTGTGGTTGGCGACGGCAAGCGCCTTTAGCTTGCGATAGGTGTCGATGGAAACGACAACCGATTTCCATTTTTTGGCGTTCATTCTGTATGCGCCCGTTGGCTGCGAAGATCCAAATAACCCTGCGAAGATTTTAACGCGGCAGTTTTTTCACGTTCCCGGTTGTTGCGGTAGTCCTGCGCAAAGTGAGCAGCTACCATGATCCGTTGGTTCCTGCCGCTATCCCCTTTCGCTTTATCACCGCTATCCCAAATAAAGCCTTGGTCGAGTAGTGCGCGGTAGCGAGCAGTGACGCTGGAATAACAAAGTGTTGGATGTTGGGCACGGACTTGGTCGCTGATAATTCCCGTGTCCCCAGCGCGGAAAATAGTTTTATAGACCAAATTTTCTAAGCGCGTTACATCAATTGAGTAAGCAGCTTCGATACTGGTTATTGGGCCTTCTTGCCGGTGTAATGTGCGCGGGTCAGTCATTTAGTTCTCCCTATAGTTGTGGGATAATATCTAATTAATCCGGTTTCTGCAACTGCCCCCAGCTATCACCTAGCGAGATGTCGCAGGGACTTGGGACGCTTAGTTCCACTGCATTTTCCATGACCTCGCACAACTTCCTGGCTTCCTTCTCATCACTCACGCTGAACGCCAATTCGTCGTGGATTTGAACCAGGGGTACTGTATCTAAGTCCTTGTAAACATTGACCATTGCAGCTTTTGTTTGGTCGGCTGCACTGGATTGGATGAGCCTGTTCAATGCCTTATAGGTATATGCGCGACGTATGTTGTCTCCGTACTCATGCGAGGCTTCTTCTTTGGGAAGCGCCTTTGACGAAACGAACAGGTTGGGTTCCCACAAATCAAACCGGCATTTGCGTCCCAACAGAGACCGGACGAACCCCCCTCTATCGCGATGCGATACCTTGCGTTGGACGGCGTCCATCAACTCCTTCACGAATGGAACGTCCTGGTGGTACTGTCGGATTAGCTGCTTGGCTTCGGCTGGAGTTATGTCCAGCTGTTCCGCCATTTTGGTTTGTCCCATGCCGTACATCAGCGCCAGATTGATCATCTTGGCCTGGGTCCGTGGGCGCTGGATGATATCCGCGACCATTTGGTGGAAGTCGGTTTTGCTTTCGTTTCGGTAGGCTTTGACGAATGCACCGGACCCGGTCAGGCCGTGGTCCGTGATGCTGGCGTAGTGAACCAGGATGCGTGGCTCTTGCTGATCGAAGTCAAGAGACGCCCACTGCTCGTTTTCTTCCGGGAGGAACAGGCCGCGTATCTTTTCCGCCATTTCCTTGTTCCTGGCCGGGATTTGTTGGAGGTTGGGGTTCGCCATGGAAATTCTCCCCGACACCGTACCGCCGCCTTCAGAGCGCAATTGGTTGATGTGGCCGTGGATGCGGCCTTTGTGCGCGTAGCGGGAAATGCTGGAGAGGAAGGTGTTACCGATTTTGTCTACCTCTCTGGCACGGGCGATTTGCTGGGCGATAGGATGCTCATGCGTCGAGAGGAAATTTTTGGTGAAGGACGGCATTCCCGTGGGAGTACGGGCGTAGGGGATGCTCAACTTGTCGAAGACGACGGCGACGGACGCCGCCGCCCATAGCTCGACATCGTGACCAGTTTCTTTCTTAATGGCCGACAGGATCTTTTTAACGTCTTTGATCAGGGACTGCTTGAGCCGTTCCGCTTCCTCCAAATCGACGCGGATGCCGCGCCATGTCATGTCGATGCAGATGGGCAAGACGCTGCTCTCCAGTTCAAAGATGCTCCACAGGTCTTCCTTGGTGAGGAGAGCCTGGAAGTGTTGCCAGAGAGACAGGGTCAGACGCGCATCCGCTTCCGCATATTCCCCGACAAAAGGAGCGGGGAGCTTATACAGTTCGGCTTTGGGATTGACGCCGAATTCCGTGGCCGCTTCACGGAGGGCGGCTTCGGATTTCATCTCGCCAAGGTAGTCGTAGGAGAGGGCGTTCAGGCTGTAGGAGCGCCGGTTTTCGTTCAGCAACGGTGCAGCCAGCATGGCATCCCGTATCGAACCATGAACGTGGACGCCCAGGTGACGCAGCCAGCCAATGTCGTAGGCGGCGTTGAAGAAGACCTTCTCGCACTCATAGTCGGCAACTTCTTTCTGGAACCACTGGACGATGCGGCCACGGTCCAGGTTGCCGCCGCCCTCATGCCCAAAGGGCAGGTAGGCGTTGAAGCCGTCGTAGGCTACGGCAATTCCAACCACATCCCCGTTGGCTGTAGGCCAGCCTGGGCCGTGGGTCATTAACCGTGGATCTTTGGTTTCCAGGTCAATGGCGATTTGTTCAATGTCGGACGGCGTGACGGGCAACTCCGTCACCGGCACCCATTCCGTTTTGACGCCAAACTTGGGCTTTTTAAGATTTGTTTTCATTGGCTTCCCCCGTGCAACCGTAGGCGATGGCCGCGTACCCTGCGCCGTCAACATAATCGTCAACATTAAACAAGCCGCTTTTCCGTCTCGCTATCTTGAGGAGTTCCATCATGTTGGCGACATCCTCCGGAGTAACAAAGTCAATGTTATGAAGGTAACCATTCCATAGTTGGGCGATATTCTGGTGATTTTCTAGCATGGAACCGTGGCTGTAGGCACGATCATGTTTAACGAGTCTGGCAGCTTTTTCTAAAATTTCATGTGCTTTCATAAGGCCCATCCCTTCTGTGCATCGTCTGGCATTTTCAAAACGAGGTTCTGCTTGGTGCGGGTGATACCGACATAAAGAACGCGGTGCGCGTCATCGGGATTTCGGCCCATCTCCTCGACGGCCTTACCGGACAGGTCGAGGTAGAGAAGGACGTTGGTGGCTTCGCCGCCTTTAGCGCCGTGGATCGTGGACAACTTGATCAACGGCCTCTTGCTCAGATCGACGCCGCGATTAATCATGGCCGTGGCATAGGCTCTGTCTTCGTCGCGGATCTTGTCGAGCGCCGTTTCCCATCGTCCGGTAGCCTCCAGGCCGTAGTGTTTACGGAGAACGGACAGGCTGAACGTGTCGTTTTCATGGGCGGCTTTCAGCAACTTTTTCGCCCCACGGGCCACGGCATTTTCCCTAGACGATAGGTGAGCGTATAGGTTTACGGCTTCATTCAGAGAAATCTCCCGGTTATCGCCAAGGTGGAGATATTCCCAGGAGGAGATGGCGGAGCGCACCGACTTGCTTAGTGATGGCGTGTTGAACCTTTCAAAGAAGACGCCGGTCGCTTTGAGATGGGCCGCGACATCGTTGAGCATGTAGTTGGCTTGCGCCAGTACCAGCCAGTTGGCGTTGTTGAATTCGATATCTCTGGCGTCGTAGGCGCGTTGCACGGTGCCTTCGTCATCACGGGGCAACCACTTTTTCTTCTGCCGGTTGCGTATTCGGTTGGCAACGGAATCCGCCAGCCGAAACACGGCCTTGGGAACACGGTACGATTGGGACAAGACTTCAGAACCGCCCTCCAGAGAGATGAAGTGGTTTACATCCGCCCCGGCCCAGCGGTAGATCCCTTGGTCGTCGTCCCCGGCAATGAACATGCGCTCGCATTTATCGTTGAGAAGGTGCGCGATTTGCCATTGAAGAGGCGTCAGATCCTGGGCTTCGTCCAGGAACACAACCTTCAAGGTGGGGATGTGCGCGGGGTTTGCAGCAAGCTCGACCAGCATGTCGGTGAAATCCTTTAACCCGCGTGACTGCTTAAATTTGGCATACTCCTGGAAGATGTGTTGCACCTCGTAGAAGGGATAACTGAGTTGGGTGGAGTTATAAGTTTGAGCGGGGTCTTGGAGCATGTTGCGTGACAAATCAATACACCGCATCAGGGGGTGATTGGAGCGCAACGGGATAAAGCCATCGTCTTCTCCCTTTTCAACACCGCTGGTTAGGTCCAGACCCATGAGATGTCCAAACTCTTTGAGGTGCGTTTCCTTCAGAACTTCGGCAGCGGTCAGGCCCAGCGTCTGAAACGCAAGGCTGTGCAGGGTGCGGAAGTAGGTGAAGTCTTTTTCCGGGTCCATGTTAAAACGCATAACGGCGCGGTCACGCGCTTCATGGCTGGCCTTGCGGGTAAAGGCGAAGTAGCCAATGTCATTTGGGCTATAGCCGGAACCAAGCAAGCGTTCGACCTCGTTGAGGAGGGTGGTGGTTTTCCCTGTACCGGGGGGACCGAAGTAGCGCAGCATCAGTCGTCCTTTCTCCAGATCGCGTCGAGGTCATATCCCAAGGCGTCGAGGAGACGCTCGACTTTGTAGATGGAAAGCTCGCGTGGCACATCCAGCTTTTCGTATTCCCCCACGGTGCGTTGCGGCATCTTGGCTTTGATAGCCAGCGCACGTTGGGATAGGCCAGATTCCTCTCTCGCTTGCCGGATCAAAACGCTCCAGTGATTTCTTAGAATGGCACATCCTCCTCATCGAACTTGGAATTGAACTCCTCATCGATTTGATCGTAAGCCGGAATGGACCAACACCGCACGGTACGGCCTTTGATTTTCAATTGCTCTGCCCTCCCGTCCATGTCCCGTAGGCGCTGGGCAATCTTGTTGGATTTGTACTCAAAAAATTTATTTCGCTTGAGGAACGCTTCCAGATCCTTGAGACGGAAATAGGTGCGGTCCTCTTTTTCGTTGGTCCATGGGCGACGGAGCAGGATCTCTTCTCTGTCCAAGGCTGTCTGCATATGCGTGGCGAAATCTTCCAGCATCTCGTAGAACTGACCCCGGATGCTGGTATCGTCCGAAGTTGTGATGACGGCCCCTTCCGTATCGACCATGGCGGAAAGCAACGTATTCATCTGCGCTTCCCACGCTTGTCGCGTCACGGTGCGGGGCATGAAATTAATTTGCTCCATGCAGAGGATTTGAAACCGGGGCTGCTTTTGCAAACCCTCCGTATCCAGTTCGACAGGAGAGCCGTTTACGTCGAGAAACCAGAGCGGCGGTTCGCTGTCATACTTACGCAGGTTGGCGACGGTGGGCGTGTTGGCTCCTCCTCCAACGCCATGCTTGCGGCTGCGACACAAATCCTTGTTGCAGAAATTACAGATGGGCTGGTCGGTACATTTATACTGGTAGTCTTTCTTCTTCAATTGGTCGGCTACGATGTTGACTTCGTTCAAATCCAGAGGAGGGTCCATAATCAATTGATTATGTTCAAGAATTTTGGTTTCCCATTCATCGGGGAACGCCTTGCGTAGGTAAACGCCTACGTTAAAGAGGCCATTGTTTCGGGTGCCTTCCGGGAATCCCTGACGAAAAAGAGCCTGTAGGCATGGGGGTCCGTCCGGTAGCCGCTTGTCGATTTGGACGGCTTCCTCAGACGCGAGGTTGTCCAGTTCTTCTTCTGTAATGGCAGACGCTTCCGCCATGTCGAGAAATTCTTCCAGAGTGGCTGCACTGCCGTCAGCGTTGAAGGCGTATCGTAACCCACGTTCTTGATCGAAATAGGGAAGGTTCAAGAAATTGCCGGTATCGCCCCGCTCCAAAACCAGCTGGATCTGTTTTGGGAATACTTCCGTATTGGATGCATAGCCTAGCTCAGAGGTCACTTCCTTCAGCTTGGTTTGCAGCTTTTCGGCGGCGACGGCTTCCTTGAGAAATAGATAAAGATGTCCCCCTCCGGATTTGCTACGGCAGACGACAAGGGGAAATTTCAATTGGGAGATGTGGTTAATAAGCTTGGTGTGATCCAGGGGATAGGTGTCGATGTCTATCGCCCCCCACAAGCATTGGTTGTTCTCGTTGATGGGAACAACGCCAACACCTTGTTCGCCGTTTAAATGGGCGTCAAAAGTCTTCAAGGTCCGTGGTTCGTGAACGATACGAGCCTTACCCTTGTGCTTGCCGTTAGCTGCCTTACCCGTTATATCGAACGTGCCGTAGGCTCTGTTCAAGCCCCGGAAAAGACGGCTGAATCGTTTGGTGAGTTCCTTTTCCACAAGAAATTGGAGGGACCAGGACTTGGCTCCCGGCCCCTCCTCCCCCCCACTCTAGAAGGGCGTGTCTTCGTTGGAGGATGGTGCTTCCTCTTCCCGGACATGCTTAACCTGCACCTGCCCAGCAGCGATGGAATCGTGGAAGAGTTTTGCTTCCCGATAGAAGTTCACATCCTCTATCGGTCCTTCCTTGTCGATGAACCATCCGTGCCAGCTTCCGTTTTTGTTTTCTTCACCCACGGAAGTCAGATGCCAGACATGCGAATAACGAGCAGGGATGAACAAGTTACCATCTCCGTCCTTCATCTTGCTGGACTTGATGGAGGAGTTCCACTGCTTCGACTTCTTGAACTGCGTAGCCTTCATTGGCAGCAGCGCCTGTTGGGTAAGATCGTCCTCATCGATGATAAGAACGTAATGTTGGGCGGTGCGCTCAAGATAACGACCACTCCCATCGACAACGTAGTCTTTGTTGTCTTCGCCACGCTTCGTTGCCGGAATCTCTTCGTCCGCAGCATAGATACGATGCGGTGCGCCTGTGCCGGTGCCTCGCGGCTCCCACTCTATGTACTGAAGAGTGTATGCACAGTTGATGACCCGGACGCCGTCTTTGCCTTTGACGACTTCCTTCGTCACGGTGTTGTAGATATCACCGGCCTTGGCATTATCCAATTCATCCAGTTCCGGAGACATCTTCTGCAAGATTTTCAGAAACGGGATGGCGAGGTCTTCGCTGCCCAGGTTGGTAACACCTTCGCCAGCGTCGGCTGCAAACAGGTCAGGCGTGACTTCCCCAACCTCAGTTTTATTTTTTTTCGCTACTGCTTTTGCCATATCACTTGCTCCTCTTGATCGTGGCTCGTTGAGAGATGTATGCGCCGAATAAATCAAGCGGGACGGCGTCACCCGCTTCTACCCGTTCCCGTAGCCACGCCTTCAAGGTCATCGACTCGACCTTTTCGTTTTGGCTGGGAACGAATCCCTCGCTACCGCATAGACCGATAAAAGCTGTGGCAGCTTTGTCTTCGCCACGACCAAAGGTAACGGTAACGTTATTTTTAACGAGATCACCAAAGCCGTGGGAACGGAGCCAGTCGAAGGCTTCGTCTTTACGGTCTTTGGGGATGGAGGTTGAGTAAATAGGTTTGACGGCAATTTCGCTGCCATCCATCAAGGTGAATTTCCGAAGGCCCATTTCTTCCAGGGTTTCGGGAAGCTGCTCATCGGTAATTTTGTAAAGAGCCGCCTTCGCTGTTTTTGTCTGCGCCTCCAAATCGAAAATAATCGATTCGAGGCTGCTGGCTTCCTTTGCCAGCTTGGCGACGGCATCTAACTTGCCTTCGCTCAGATGGTCCAGCTGATCCGTATCAGCGTCAGCGGCCATCTCTTCTAAAATGTCTTTGTTTTTCATCTTGTTTCCTCTTTCCTTCATTGGCGGTTGACTACGCCGTCAAAACCCCTTATATGTGAGCTTCTGGGAAAAAGCAAGATAAATCTGATGGATTATAAATTTTTAACAAAGCCCTATAAACACCAAGAAGATGCTTTCAACGCGAGCGCCGAATGCTCGACATATGCACTCTTGATGGACATGGGAACCGGTAAGACAAAGGTCGCGTTAGACACGGCAGCTTACTTGTATGAGGAAAAAGAAATCGACTTCGTTCTCATTGTAGCGCCCAAAACCGTCATTGCCAACTGGGTGCCGGAAATCCACAAGCACCTCCCAGACAGGTTTCCAAACAAGATCCTGCTGTGGAAGCCCTCCCTGACCAAGGCCATGCGAAAGTCGCTGAACACCCTTTTCCAGGACGGCGACGGGTTGAAATGCCTGTTGATGAATGTCGAGGCGTTCAGTACCCGCAAGGGAGTGGAGGTAGCTTCCCTCTTCGTGAAGAAATTCAATGTCTTCATGGTGGTAGACGAAAGCACCACTATCAAGAACCGGAAAGCCAAGCGGACCAAAGCTCTGTGTGACTTGGGCCGTGGTGCGCGGTACAGGCGTATCTTGACGGGGTCCCCGGTGACCAAGTCTCCGCTGGATCTTTTCAGTCAGCTGAATTTCCTGGACCCGGACATTCTAGGCTTCACCTCTTACTACGCATTCCAGGGACGGTACGCGATTGTTCAGCGCCGTACTCTGGGAAGTCATTCTTTCAACCACATCGTCGGATTTCGACGGCTGGACGAACTCACTGCTAAATTGGAGCAGCACTCGTTCCGTGTCCGTAAAGAGGACTGCCTGGACCTTCCAGACAAGGTCTATGTCAAACGGGACATCGAACTGACCAAGGAACAGAAGAAGGCTTACGACCAGATGACGCATTTGGCGTTGGCGCATCTGGACAGTGGGGAGTTGTCCACGACCAAAAACGTTCTCACCCAGATCATGCGCTTACAGCAAATTTGCTGTGGTCACCTGACGGATGACGAAGGCGTCGTGCATGAGCTACCCTCCAAGCGTTTAGATATGCTTCTGGACTTATGCGAAGAGATACAAGGTAAGGCAATCATATGGGCGACATGGACCATGGACATTCGTTCGATTGCTGATGCCTTGCGTGACCGCTACAGCGTACAGGCGGTTGCAAAGCTCCACGGGGAAACGCCGGATTCTGAGCGCCAGGAGATCGTGGAAACTTTCCAGGATCGGCAATCAGATCTGCGGTTCCTTGTGGGGCACCCTAAAACGGGCGGCTATGGGCTAACGCTCACTGCCGCCAACACGGTCATTTATTATTCCAACAGCTATGATTTGGAATTGCGGCTTCAGTCGGAAGACCGCGCCCACCGGATTGGGCAGACAAGCAAAGTAACATACATCGATCTGATCTCCCCCTCCACCGTAGACGAAAAAATCGTTCGCGCTTTGCGTAGCAAGATTAACATTGCTGATCAGATTTTGGGGGAACAAACCCGCGAATGGTTGCAATAAAAAGGACTAAGGAAAATGGCAACAGCTAAAAAAGAAAGTGTGACGATCAATGTCAGCAAGCTTACGCAAAAGGCTTGTAACCTTCGGTTAATTGGAACAACTCCAATGTATCAGAACCGGATGAGCGCCAAGGCCAAACAGGAATTTTTGGTTGGTAGCGGGAAAGGCAAATCCAAACTGGATAAAGCCTACATTAAACATGATCCTCTTCAGGAATATCGGGATGCAGCTGAAGTGGTTCTTGACGGTCCTACAGCTTTGGGTCTCAAGGTCATCGCTGTAAAGGCAGCTATGGCGACTGCTGCTCTTGAAACGGCGGGTGTTTTTAAAACCGAAATTCAACGCCTCTTGTTCATGCCGGGAGATATGACACCTCTATACGGTACTCCATATCTCAAAATGGATATCGTGCGCCAGGGTGGCATTAACAAAACTCCTGACATTCGGACACGCCCGTTTATACCTAAATGGGGGGCGGAAATTGAGATGCGTTACATCGTTCCCCAGCTTAATCTTACTTCTCTTTTCAACATCCTTTGCAATGCAGGGGTACTGATAGGATTAGGCGATTATCGTCAGGAAAAGGGAAAAGGCAACTTTGGTTCCTTCCGCGTCATTTCAGCTGACGATCAAGACGACGAGTGGGATGAACTGGTTAAGCATCACGGGAGAAAAGCGCAGGAAAAAGCGTTAAAGCTTCCGGTGTGCGCTGACAGTGATACGGAAGACCTAATGGACTTCTTCAATTCGGAAGTTGAACGGAGGGAAGCCGCATGAAAATGACGCGCCAAAAACGACAGGAAATCGTTAAAGAATTCTGTCTTAATCATAACGGGATTTATAGTCCTGGAACGTTTGTAGAGGAGGTCAGGTCCGTGGGGCCTGACCACCCCGCTTACGGATATTTTACGTGGGACGATACTAAAGCTGCTAACCAACAAAGAACATGGGAAGCGCGGATGTTCGTCCAAGGACTCAAGTTGGTTTTTGAGGTAGAGCATATTTCTCGCACAGGAAAAATTAAAGTGCAGGAAAGAGAGGTTCCCCTTCTTCTCTCTCCCTCATCAACGAGACAAGAGGGGACTGGCTACTACATGTTCGATCCTGACGATCCGGATCATCTTGAGGAACTACGCCGCCAAAGTGTTGTCGATTTGAAAGCATGGATAGAAAGATACTCAGTTGCTCTATCTTCGGCAGGGCTGACTACACAACCTCTTGACCGAATCATCTCTATTCTGGAATCTCCTCCCGCTGTCCTACAAGCAGCGGAGTAGTGGCAAGGCAGACACGGTTGGGTGCGGTTTGATGAGGTCGGGACGGGTCCGGTTGGGTTTGATGTGATTTGGAGCGGCACGGCAGACAAGGTGCGGTCGGGAGCGGTATGGTTAGGTCGGGAGCGGTTCGGAGCGGTAGGGTCTGATATGGCTCGGCACGGCAGGTTAGGCGGGATGCGGTTTGATGGGGCCGGGTTTGATCTGGTTTGGACTGGTGCGGACTGACAACGCAGGTATGACGAGGTGCGGTAAGGTGTGATATGGGTTGGCGCTGCAACGCAACGCCGGTATGGTGAGATATGGCGCGATTCGGAGCGGCATGGCAAGATCAGGTATGACAGGCGTGTACCGGCGCGATGGGGTAGGCACGGCGCGGCAAGACA
>Ga0208029_1000928_pt1 | contig 14833 bp, 14 predicted proteins | sample MalvireepMed_s12_FD_184242 | JGI IMG/M metagenome (GOLD analysis project Ga0208029, IMG submission 184242) | Marine viral communities from the Global Malaspina Expedition - Malaspina viral metaG DeepMed_s12 (SPAdes) (version 2) | ecosystem: Environmental > Aquatic > Marine > Oceanic | place... | reverse complement strand
TGGCGATAACGTTTTTCTTCTGGGTTGGTGCGATTATCTTAATTTTTCTCTAAAATTAAATGTTGAAATATACTTGTTGGCTTCGATGTTTTACTTATTTTCGCTTATCTAGAAGTTAGAAAATCCCCTAAAATTTTGTAACGTTTAAAGATACTATTTGCATGAATTGGTACGTGCTCTACGTTAAACCACAATCAGAAAAAAAAGTGGCTTCGGCACTTGAAAAAATAGGGGTTAAGGTCTTCTGTCCTACACTTGAAGAGGTGCGCGTTTGGAGCGATCGCAAGAAAAAAATCCAGGTCCCTCTTTTTAAATCCTATGTTTTTGTTTGTTTGCCCAACACAGAGCGCCAACAGGTGTTTGCTGTGCCGGGAGTGGTGCGTTATCTTTTTTGGTTAGGAAAGCCGGCTGTCGTGCGTGATGAAGAGATCGCAGCGATCAAAGACTGGTTATCTGATGAGGCTGTGGCAGATGTGCAGGTGCGTACATATACCCCGGGAACGGAAGTAAAGATCGCTGCGGGACATTTTAAAGGGCAAAAGGGTATCGTGCAAGAAGTAGGGCGTAAACGTCTTAAGATGGTAATTAAAAGCCTTGGGGTGATCGTAGAAGCGCGCCTGAAGGACTTGGTAAAATAACGGCGTAAGGCGCCTTAAAATACATATCAAGCGCCAACGTGGTTCTTGGTCATTTTTGTTAACCACCGGGTTGTTCTCAAAACTAAATATGGGAGTGACGCGGCGGAGCCATGGAGCTAGGCGGGGTTTAGCGTTTATCCTGTGGTCGATAGGGAGTAGATTCCTCTCCCGAAATTTTTCGGGATGCACTTCGACAAGCTCAGTGTGACACGCTCCAACTGACACGGGTTGTCACTTCGAGTGAATACCGAAACCTGATAAGGTTGTGGTATTTGTATCGAGAAGCGTTTTTGAGTGGCAGTTTTAGTTTAATCGGGATCTGTTTACAAAGAGTTCTCGATACGATGTTCTCGCGCTAAGGCGCTCCAGCATCACTCGAACTGACAGAGGTTGTCACTTCGAGTGAATACAGAAATCTGCTAAGGTTGTGGTATTTGTATCGAGAAGCGGTTTTGGAGTGGCAGTTTTGGTTTAATCGGGATCTGTATTACAAAGAGTTCTCGATACTATGCTCTCGCCCTAGGACACTCCAGCATCACTCGAACTGACAGAGGTTGTCCGTTCGAAAGCGTTTAGTCTTTAGCTTGTAGTCGATAGGAGGTAAAGTTCTCTCCCGAAAGTTTTCGGGATGCACTTCGACAAGCTCAGTGTGACACGCTCCAATCGACACGGGTTGTCACTTCGAGTGAATACCGAAACCTGATACGGTTGTGGTATTTGTAACGAAAAGTGTTTTTGAGTGGCAGTTTTGGTTTAATCGGGATCTGTATTGCAAAGAGTTCTCGATACGATGTTCTCGCGCTAGGGCGCTCCAGCATCACTCGAACTGACATAGCTTGTCTTTTCGAACACAATTGAGAATTAATAAGAATCATAACGATTTAAATAGTGTATAGTATTAGAATATATCAATTGGTTTGGGTTTTGCTGCTTATACTGGGGTCTACTTCCATGCAGGGACAAGCACAGCAAGAGGAGGCGCAAGAAGGATTTAATTTTGCGCTTACCGGTCGCGGACTTGCAGCTACGGGTGATGCAAATCCATTTTGGATGTATAGCAACCAATACGGCAGGTTGGATGCGCAAACCGGAGTCCTGGCCTTAGCGCAAGCTTCTTTTGTGACGCAGTTTAACGAAAACAACCGCCTCGAGATCGGTGGTGGGGTGTTGGCGAATGATGGGATTTATGACGGTGTTAAAGCCGATGAATTGTACGCAACCTATACCTGGAACTGGTTAGAGGTCAACGCCGGATTGAAACACCGGGATCGTAAGTTGCGTGGGATTTCGAGTGTAGACGGGGATATCATGTGGAGTAATAATGCAAGAGCTCTGCCGGGAGTTTACGTACAGATGCTAAAGCCGTTAAAGATCTTTAAATGGTTTGAGGCTTCGGCTACTTTTGGACATTATTTTCTGGAAGAAGACCGCTACGTGTCTAATGCCCAGGTACATCATAAAAGTTTAGAGTTGGCTTTGGTGTTCAGTCCAGGAGATCGTTTAAGTGGGAGTATGAAGCATTATGTGCAGTTTGGAGGTACTTCGCCTGATTTTGGGGAGCAGCCTCAAGCATTCTCTGATTACGTAAAAGCCTTTTTTGGGAGCTCGGGAGATGCGGGAGCTAATTTTGGAGATCAAATCAATAGTTTGGGGAATGGGTTAGGTTCGTATGAACTGGCCTATGAGATGACCCGGGCTAATTTCTACTTAAAACTCTATCATCAAAATATCTTTGAAGATGCCTCAGGGATCGAATTGAATAATTTTCCTGATGGGGTGTGGGGAGCCTATCTGGAACCGGAAGGAGTATCGTGGTTGGATGCTATAGATCTAGAATATGTACAAACGGTTTCCCAGAGCGGACGTCCTGTACCGGGGATCTATGGGAAAGAAGGGGATCGATACTTTTATAATTACACCTATCGTTCGGGTTGGACTTATGATCAGCGAATCATTGGTTTGCCTTTTATTATTCCCGGCGGCTATGGTGATGAAAATATAAACGATCGCAGCTATGTGCTGCACCTGGGTGCGACGGGAAGTTTAGGGAAACTGCAGTATCGAGGGAAGTTGAGCTATGTGACCAATCTGGGGACTTATGCTACTCCTTACCAGCCGCGGGAGCACGCCTTGTATGGTTATGGGGAATTGGGGTATGCGACTTCTTTTGGAGTATTTACCGGATATGCCGGATTGGATTGGAGCGATCGCACCCAAAATACGCTGGGTGTTGGCTTGGGGTATACGTATCGGTTTAAAATGTGAGAGATTCCCTTCTCCAAGGGAATAGAAAAATAAAGGTCAAAGTAAAAGATTCCCTTTTTCAAGGGAATGGAAAAATAAAGATCGAAGTAAAAGATTCCCTTTTTCAAGGGAATGGAAATAAAGTTTAAAATTGAAAGATTCCCTTCTGCAAGGGAATGAAATTAAATATAGTCCTTATGAAAGTTAAAAACATCTGTTGTATTGGTGCCGGCTATGTGGGCGGACCAACCATGGCGATCATCGCCCAAAAATCACCGGAAATTAATGTGACGGTGGTCGATATCAATGAAAAACGTATTGCTGCCTGGAACGATCCGGATGTAGAAAAGATTCCCATTTATGAACCTGGACTTTCTGAAGTGGTAGCAGAAGCCCGAGGCCGTAACTTGTTTTTTTCAACGGATGTAGATGCTGCGATCGATGCGGCAGATATGATTTTTATTTCGGTAAACACGCCTACCAAGACCTACGGGATGGGTAAGGGGATGGCTGCCGATCTGAAATATATTGAATTGTGTGCACGACAGATCGCGCGGGTAGCCAAGAATGATAAGATCATTGTAGAGAAGTCTACCTTACCGGTGCGCACGGCAGAAGCCTTAAAGCGTATTTTAGACAATACCGGAAATGGGGTGAATTTCCAAATTCTTTCCAATCCGGAATTTCTAGCCGAAGGTACTGCGGTAACCGACTTGCATAAGCCCGATCGCGTACTCATAGGTGGAGATCTAGATACCGAAGCCGGTCGCGAAGCGATTCAGGCCTTGGTAGATGTGTATGGGCATTGGGTTTCTGATGACAATATTTTAACCACCAACGTGTGGTCTTCTGAACTGTCTAAATTGACCGCCAATGCCTTTTTGGCGCAGCGGGTTTCCAGTATCAATGCGATGTCTGAGCTTTGTGAAGTGACCGAAGCTGATGTGCAGGAGGTAGCCAAAGCCATTGGGATGGATAGCCGTATAGGTCCTAAATTCTTAAAAGCTTCTGTAGGTTTTGGAGGCTCTTGTTTTCAAAAAGACATTCTGAATCTGGTCTATATCGCCAAGTCTTTCGGTTTGAATGAAGTGGCTGATTACTGGGAGCAGGTGATCCTCATGAACGATCATCAAAAACGCCGTTTTGCTGCCAAGATCGTCAAGACTTTATTCAATACGGTTTCCGGAAAGAAAATTGCGCTCTTAGGTTGGGCCTTTAAAAAGGATACCAATGATACCCGCGAGTCGGCAGCCATTTATGTGGCCGATTACCTGCTGAATGAGCAGGCGGAGATCGTGGTATATGATCCTAAAGTGACCCAAGAGCAAATTTTGGCCGATCTTGATTACCTGGGTACGCGCTCAGAAGCAGAAAACCGTAAGTTGATCACCGTAGTGAATTCAGCTCAGGAGGCTTGCGAAGCTGCTCATGCGGTTGCAGTGATGACCGAATGGGACGAATTTAAAACCCTAGACTGGGAGGTCATCTATGAGGCTATGCTAAAACCTGCCTTCTTATTTGACGGGCGACGCTTGCTGGATAAAGAGGCGTTGACGGAGATAGGTTTTGAATTCTATGCTATAGGGAGTTAGAGCCCTCATCCCCAGCCCTTCTCCCTAAGGGAGAAGGGAGCAAAAGTTCTCTTCTGAAAGTTTTTCGGATGCACTTCGACCAGCTCAGTGTGACACGCTTCAACTGACACAAGTTGTCACTTCGAGTGAATTAGGCGGAGTGTTAACGGAGCTTAATTTGTATCGAGAAGTCTTAGGAGTAAAGCTGTTTAATTTATGATTCGGGCTAGGGTTCTCGATACGATGTTCTCGCGCTAAGGCGCTCAACACTACTCGAACTGACACTTTGAAAGGGATTAGGGTTGAGCAAAATAGCTTTTAGTCGATAGGGAATAAAGTTCTCTCCCGAAAGTTTTCGGGATGCACTTCGACAAGCTCAGTGTGACACGCTTCAACTGAAAAAAGTTGTCACTTCGAGTGAATTAGGCGGAGTGTTAACGGAGCTTAATTTGTATCGAGAAGTCTTAGGAGTAAGGCTGTTTAATTTATGATTCGGGTTAGGGTTCTCGATACGAGGTCCTCGCGCTAAGGCGCTCCAACATCACTTGAACTGACACAGGCTGTCACTTCGAAAGTGTTTAGTCTTTAGCTTGTAGTCGATATGGAGTAAAGTTCTCGGCTGCACTTCGACAAGCTCAGTGTGACAGGCTCCATTGACACAGGTTGCCACTTCAAGTGAATAGCGAAACCTGATAAGGTTATGATATTTGTATCGAGAAGTTTTTTAGAGTAACGGTTTTAGTTTAATCAGGATTTTTATTACTTAGAGTTCTCGACTGCGCTCGAACTGACATGAATTTTGAAATGATAAAAACAGTACTGTTTTAATGAAAGGCATCATCCTGGCAGGAGGAACGGGAACGCGTTTGTATCCCGTAACCAAAGCAGTATCCAAACAGCTTTTGAATGTGTATGATAAGCCGATGATCTATTACCCCTTATCGGTATTGATGTTGGCCGGGATTCGTGAGATTTTGATCATTTCTACCCCTGAAGATCTTCCGCAGTTTAAGCGCCTTTTGGGTGACGGTTCTGATTTAGGGTTGTGTCTTGATTATCAGGTACAACCCAGTCCTGACGGCCTCGCACAGGCCTTTATACTCGGTGCAGACTTTATCGGTCAAGATTCGGTGTGTATGGTTTTGGGAGATAATATTTTTTATGGTCATGGTTTTACGGAGGAACTGAAGCGTGCCGTAACCCGGGTAGAGACCACACAGGAAGCTACGGTGTTTGGATACTATGTAAACGACCCACAACGCTATGGGGTGGTTGATTTTGACAGTTCCGGAACGGTTTTGAGTATCGAAGAAAAACCCAAAGAGCCTAAGAGTAATTATGCGGTAACCGGGCTTTACTTTTATCCCAATGATGTGGTTAAAAAAGCCTTGTTGGTTGAGCCCAGTGCACGTGGGGAATTAGAGATCACCACCTTGAATGAAATGTACAGGAAGGAAAACCGACTTCAGGTGGCGCTTTTAGGCAGGGGGTATGCCTGGTTAGATACGGGGACTCATGAATCTATGCTTGAAGCTTCTAATTTTATCCACACCATTGAAAAACGTCAGGGCTTAAAGGTAGCGTGTATTGAAGAGATCGCTTTTGATAACGGGTATATCTCTAAAGCGCAATTATTAGCACTGGCAGCACCCCTTAATAAAAATGAATACGGTCAATATTTGATCCGTAAAGCAGAAAAACCTTTAGCGTGATCTACGAGCGATGTAGTATACCCGATGTGATTTTATGTAAGCCTAAAGTGTTTGAGGATGCACGGGGATATTTTACAGAAACATTCAGACAGGATCAATTGGATGCCTTTTTAGGCTTTAAGATCAACTTTTGTCAGGATAACCAGTCGATGTCAACCTATGGGGTCGTACGTGGGCTGCATTTTCAAAGACCGCCTTTTGCTCAGACCAAATTGGTGCGCGTACTGCAAGGGAAGATTTTGGATGTAGCGGTAGATGTAAGAAGGAATTCCCCTAGCTTTGGGAAGCACGTGTCTGTTGTGCTTTCAGAAGAAAACAAACACCAGTTACTCGTGCCACGCGGATTTGCCCACGGCTTTGCAGTACTTTCAGAAAAGGCTGTTTTTGCCTATAAATGCGATCAGTATTATGCTCCGGAGCACGAGGCCGGAATCTTTTATAAGGATGAGCAGCTCAATATCGACTGGCAGTTGCCTGCCGAAGCGGTGCTTACCTCCGAAAAAGACCGTTTGCTTCCGTCTTTTGAGCAAGCAAATTGTTTTGAAGCATCTTCTAAATTATATAGCCTTTGAAGGTTTTGATCACAGGAGCTCAGGGACAGTTGGGACGCGAACTTGCTTTGCGCAAGCCTGAAGAAGTAGCATTTCTTTTAAAGTCCAAAAAAGCATTAGACCTCACCGATAGTACTGCTTTAGAAAGGCTATTGGTAGAAGAGCATATTACTACAGTGATCAACTGTGCGGCCTATACCGCTGTAGACGCCGCAGAAATACATAAAGAAAAGGCCTTTGCCATAAACGGAAAGGCGGTAAAGACTTTGGGAGCGCTCTGTAAAAAACATAGCATACGGCTTATACACATTTCAACCGATTATGTGTTTGACGGGGAGGCTTGTCAACCCTATCAAACGGACGCTGCTTGTAATCCTGTAAATGCCTATGGGGCATCAAAGCGAGAGGGAGAGGAAGCATTACTGACACTGGAAGTGCCTGATTGTGCCATCATACGTACCTCCTGGTTATACTCCTTCTTTGGAGAAAATTTTGTAAAAACCATGTTGCGATTGGGGCAGGAGAAAGAACAATTAAATGTAGTGGACGATCAAGTAGGCAGTCCTACCTATGCCGGAGATCTGGCCGATTTTATACTGAAGTATGCATTGGGTTTTCGATCAACTACGACTAGGATTTTGCATTATACCAATGAAGGGGTGTGCTCCTGGTATGATTTTGCGATAGAAATTATGAGGCTTGCCGGCTTGTCCTGTGCTGTTCGGCCGATACCTGCTTCAGCCTACCCCACACAAGCAAAGCGTCCTTCCTACTCGGTATTGGATACACATGCATTAAAGAAAGAATTTGGAGTTCCTATCCCGTATTGGAGGTCAAGTCTGGAAACCTGTATAAAGCAACTCAAGCCTACAAGCTAGAATGAAACAAAACGATACGCTATTGATCACAGGAGGTGCCGGATTTATCGGATCTAATTTTATCCCGTATTATCTGGAGGAATATCCCGAGGTGCATATTGTTAATTTGGATGCGTTGACCTATGCCGGAAGTTTAGCTAATCTAAGCGAAGTAGCGCAGCATCCCAGGTATACCTTTGTGCATGGAAACATTTGTGATCGCAGCTTAGTTGAGGAGCTCTTTGAAAAATACCGATTTACCGGGGTGATCCATTTTGCCGCTGAATCTCACGTAGATAATAGCATTAAAAACCCCGGGGTTTTTATAGAGACCAACGTGACCGGAACCTTTACGCTTTTGGATGTTGCTTATACCTACTGGATGGAAGCTCCTTTTGCGTATAAAGCAGCGTTTAAAAATGCACGTTTTCATCACATTTCCACCGATGAAGTATACGGTAGTTTAGGTCCTACGGGGTTATTTACAGAAGAAACCCCGTATGCGCCCAATTCTCCCTACAGCGCCAGCAAAGCTTCTTCAGATATGTTGGTGCGTAGTTATCATCATACCTACGGAATGAACACCGTGATCACCAATTGTTCTAACAACTATGGGCCCAAACAACATGCTGAAAAGCTGATCCCTACCATCATTAGAAAAGCCCTGGCTGGAGAGGCGATCCCCATTTATGGGGATGGTAAAAACATCAGAGACTGGTTGTATGTGGGAGACCACTGTAAAGGTATAGCCTTGGTTTTTGATCAAGGAATATCGGGAGAAGTTTATAATATAGGAGGTGAAAATGAGTGGGTCAATATGGCTATTGCCCGGCATATTTGTACGCTATTAGATGAGCTCTACCCTAAAGAAGCGCAAAGTTACACTGAGCAAATAGTTTTAGTACAAGACCGTGCAGGGCATGACAGGCGTTATGCTATTGATGCTTCTAAAATAAAACAAGAATTAGGCTGGAAGCCCGAGGAAAATTTTAGAACAGGTATCGCTAAGACGTTACAGTATTATTTAAATTATTTAATTAAAAAAACTCACTAAGTGAACGCAGCCAATCGGGTAGCCGCCAATACCTTAATTTTATACGGACGTATGCTGTTGACTATGGGGATCACCCTGTACTCCACACGTTTGGTCCTGAATGCCCTGGGAAGTACCGATTATGGAATCTATAATCTGGTGGCCGGGATCATCGTAATGCTTTCCTTTCTCAATACCGCAATGGCCACTTCTTCGCAGCGGTATTTGTCCTTTCATCAAGGGCGGAAGGACCTGCAAAAACAAAAGGAAGTGTTTACCAACAGTTTCTTTTTGCATATCGTCATTGGGATCCTAATTGTCATAGGTCTCGAAACTGCTGGTCTTTTCCTGTTTGATGGCTTTTTAAACATTCCTGCAGATCGTATCGAAAGCGCCCGGATCATCTATCATTATATGGCCATTACGGTGTTTTTTACAGTAATCACCGTGCCTTTTAACGGCTTGTTGACTGCTCATGAAAATATGTTGTGGGTCGCCTTTGTAAATATCGTAGAGACCCTGCTTAAATTAGGTATTGCGTTGTTTTTATATACCTTGAGTTCAGACCGCCTGGTGGTGTATGGAATTTTAACGGCAAGTATCGTGGTGGTGAGTTTCATTATGTACAGCGTATTCTGTTTTAAAAAATACCCCGAATGTACGTTTAAAGGGGTGATGAAGCCTGAGGCCGGTTTTGTAAAAGAACTGGCGGGCTTTGCGGGCTGGAACTTGTTTGGGGCCTTATGCAGTATGGGACGGAATCAAGGCTTGGCCTTGATCTTGAATCTGTTTTTCGGTGCTGTTATTAATGCAGCCTATGGTATAGCAAATCAAGTGAATTCTCAACTTCTTTTTCTATCTCGGACTATGCTACGAGCTTTAAATCCTCAAATTATGAAAAGTGAGGGGGCTGGAGACCGTGCGAGAGTAATAAAATTGTCTGTTATGGCAAGTAAGTTTAGTTTTTTTTTACTAAGTGCAATAGGTCTTCCTGTTATTTTTGAAATGAAAGACATTCTTGAATTTTGGCTTGGGGAAGTCCCTGATTATACAGTTATATTTTGTCAGCTTATTATAATAGGTGCTATAATAAATCAATTATCCGTAGGTCTACAGTCTGCAATCTTAGCTGTGGGAGATATCAAGTTTTATCACATAATGATAGGAAGTGTAATGCTTTTAAATTTGCCTCTATCCTATGTTATACTGAATTATTTTAATGCGCCACCTTATATAGTATTAGTAACGTATGTTATAATTGAGTCGATCGCATCAGTTTTAAGGGTTTATATAGCAGAGAAGAAGGCCTCTTTTACATTTCATACTTTCTTAAATAAAATTGTTTTAAGAGTGATATTGCCTCTTATAATTATGCTAATTGGGAATTTTCTGTTCATAACATCTTTTCACTTTTACTTAAGATTTTTAGTGACAATAGTGTTTTCATCTATTGTTTACTCTTTACTGTTTTATTTAATAAGTTTTGAAAAGGAAGAAAAAAAATTAGTACAAAACATAGTGGAAAAAATAAGGAATCGTTTTAAAAGAAAAAGTTGAAGATCTCAATTTATAAAATATGATTTTAAATAAATTAGTACATAAAATAAGAATATTCAAACTAAAAAGGAGACTCAGAAAGTTGAAAAGTATAGGTCAAGCATGCGATATTAATGTGAAGACTACGTTTGTTAATCCTGAGAATATTGAAATTGGCTCTTATGTATATATTGGTCCTAATGCTAACATTAATGGATTGGGTAAAGTCTTTATTAATAACGGAACAATTATAGGGCCAAATATAACTATACATTCTGCTAACCATAATTATAGAAATGCAAAGTATGTACCCTACGATGAGACTTTTGATTATAGACCAGTTATAATAGGAGAAAATGTTTGGATTGGTGGAAATGTTATAATAGTGCCAGGTGCAGAGATAGGTGAAGGCTCTATAATAGGAGCAGGATCAGTAGTTTCTGGAAAAATACCGGCATTGTCTATAGTCGTAGGTAACCCAGCTAAAATTATCAGGAAAAGAGATGATAAGCACTACTTTGAATTGAAAGAAAACAATAGAATTTATCTAAAAGCTAAGTTTTCTAAAGAATTGAAGTCTCATGAAAATAGTAATAATAGAAAATGAAAAAGATAATTATAAAAGGAGCTTATGGAGCTACTAACTATGGAGATGATTTATTAATGGTCATATTCGAAAGTTTCTTCCTAAAGGAATTCGAAAACATTGATCTTTATTTTGAAGGAATGTACGAGGCGGATTACGTAAATAAAATGCTTCAAAATAGTAGGTATATTACTGCCAGAACTGAAAATGACTGGCTTGTTTATGGAGGAGGAACTCAGTTCTTTAGTTATTCAAAAAAAGAAAAGATAGGAATCTTTCCGAGAATATTTGGTCTGTTTGTGAAAGTCTTTAAGCATCCTGAAAAGCTTTTGCATAAAATTTCAAAGCCTTCAGGTCATGAAGAGAAACATAATTCAAAATACATAGCATTTTTGGGGTTTGGTCTTGGTCCATTTTATAGGGATTTGAAAAAGATTAATAATGTGACAAAAATTTTGGGTAATGCTGATTTCTTAAGCGTGAGAGATAAGGTGTCTTACGAATATTGTCAAGAATGGGGGGTTGATTCTTTATTAGGGGCAGATGTTGCTTATAGTTCATACTTTACATTTAATATTAAGCCAAAACCAATAAATGAGAAGAAAAGAAAGAAAATAGGTTTGATAGTTAGAGACTGGGTTTGGGAAGAAACAGGCCGAGCATATATAGAGCCTCTTAAAGAACTATATGAGGGTACTTCTGATTTTGATTTTCAATATATAGTATTCGCACCTTTCAAAGATCCCAAATGGATGGAGGATTTAAAGAATTCTAATGTTTTATGTTGGAATCCAGAGACCGATACAATCGATGGTTTTCTTGAAAGCCTAAATGAGTTTGATGCTTTTGTTACTGCACGTTTTCACGGAGCAATTATCGGAGCTCTATTGTCTAAGCCTGTTATATGTATTGAGATCGAGCCTAAATTGAGAATCTTAACTGAAGACCTACCTGAGCTTCTATTATGGGAAAAACCTTTTGACTTGGTATCGCTTGAAGTTTTACTACAACGACTAAATTATAAGATTGATTATTCAGAATCCTTAGGGAGATTACGAAGAAGAGCAGATCGTGGATTAAGTGCTTTTAAGGATTTTTTTAATTCTAAATAGAACGTTTTGATTAGAGATATATATTATTTTTTATTGAATAATTATTTTCTAAAATTTCCTTCACGAAAGTTCAGAAAATTAATTTTAAAGAGAACTCTTGGAAAGTTAGGCCAAAATTCTAATTTCCTTAGGTTTGTTGAATTGCGTTCTGCAGGTAGGATTTTTATAGGAAATAATACCGTCATTAATCAACGTGTTTTGTTGGATGGTCGTGGTGGTCAAATTAAAATTGGTAACAATGTAGATATTGCCCAAGATACTAAAATATGGACTTTGGAGCACGACCCACATGATGATTATCATAGAACAAAAGGAGGGAGTGTTATAATAGAAGACTATGTATGGATTGCTTCTGGAGTTACAATTTTGCCTAACGTGACAGTAGGTAGAGGGGCAGTAATAGCTACAAATAGTGTAGTGACTAGAGACGTGCCTAGTATGGCTATTGTAGGTGGTATTCCAGCAAAAAATATAGGTCAGCGTAAAAGTAAATTATTATATAATTTGAATTACTCTCCTAGACTTCGCTAGTTGTAGTAGAGCGTAGGCTAATACTTATTTTTGTATAAAATGAAAATCGTTTTTGATCCCACCGAAAGTGATAGTAATCAATACCCGCAAATGTTAGTTTCTGGGTTTAAAAAGCAAGGTGTTGAAGTTTATTCGCTTAATGAAATGCTTACTGATCTTAAAAAGTTTAGCGCAGTTAAGGTGGTTCATCTCAATTGGTTTGAAAGTATAAAAACCAGCCTTGATTTTTATAAAAAAATAGTAAAACTGTTATGTTTAATACTAGCAGGTAAGAAGATAGTGTGGACGATGCATAACAGAACTCCGCATATAAAGAAAGTGTTTTTACTGCAGAAAATCTTGTTGCGTGTGCTTAAAGAAAAGTCAAAAGCTATCGTTATACATAGTACCGCAACAAAAGAACTTTTATATACCGAATCACCCAGGTTTGCAGAGAAAACGGTTCATATTCCACATCCAAACTATATAGGTGTTTACGGTACAAAAAAAAAATATCAAGATTTTAGTCGAGAGCCGCTACAATTGGTTTTTATAGGTGCCATAAAACCCTATAAGAATATTGAGTTGCTTATTGATGTTGTTCAAGAATTTGATGAAGAGGAGGTAAATTTGACCATTGCGGGCAAGTGTTATACTTCAGCGTATGAGGAAACCTTATTGAGAAGAATTCATAAGGAGAATATTCTCACAAATTTTCAGTTTTTAGATGATGATCAATTGATCGATACCATCAAAGCTCATGAGCTCGTGATTTTGCCATACGATTTAAGGAGTAGTTTAAATTCAGGTACGGTTATTTTGGCTTTTTCCTATTCAAGAAGTGTTATTTGCCCGCAAATCGGAACTGTTTTGGATGTTAAAGGGCAAAACCATCTGTTAAGTTATACTTATACTAGTGATGATGAGCACAAAAAAGTATTAAAAGCCAGCATTGAGCGCGCAGTGAATTTAAAAAGGAAGTCACCTCATATTTTTGATCATTGGGGTAAGGCCATGCGGCAAGAAATGCAAACTTTTAATGATCCGGAGCATATAAGTAAAAAGTTTGTTGCGCTATATAGTGAATTGTGAATTGAAGGTCTTATGGATCGACTGTATCTTCAGTGTTATCAAACAGAATATTAATCAATAATAGAGTATTAAGAAATGAAAGTATTAGTAACAGGTGCAGCAGGCTTTATAGGTTTTCATTTTTGTAAGTTTCTTATTGATCAAGGCCATAAGGTTGTGGGCTTAGACAATATTAATGACTACTATGATGTGAATTTAAAATATGCGCGTTTGCAGGAGTTGGGTGTTTCTAGGTCTCAAGCAGAGCTTCCTAAGAAAATGAACTCATCAACGTTATTTCCGAAATCATTTTCCTTCATAAAGGCTGATCTAGAGGATGCTGAAACACTACAGCATCTATTTGCAACAGAAGCTTTTGATCAGGTTTGCAACTTGGCTGCTCAGGCCGGAGTGCGTTATAGTATTGAAAATCCATCGGTTTATGTGTCTAGCAATGTTGTTGGGTTTTTAAATATTCTAGAATGCTGCAGGCATTTTAAAATAAAACACCTCGTTTATGCGAGCAGTTCAAGCGTATATGGGGAAAACAAGAAAGTTCCTTTTTCTGAAAAGGATAGTGTAGACAAGCCAATTAGCTTATATGCGGCCACAAAAAAAAGCAACGAGCTTATGGCCTACACCTATAGTCACTTATATAATATTCCTATGACGGGCTTGCGCTTCTTTACGGTTTACGGACCTTGGGGGAGACCGGATATGGCCATATATCTTTTTGCTAAAGCCATTTCAGAAGACAGGCCGATCAAGATATTTAATCAAGGAGAGATGAGCAGAGACTTTACTTATATTGACGATATTGTTAATGGGATTTATCTGGCTCACAAAAATACACCTATAAGCACAACAGGAGTTGTGCCCTGGCAGCTTTTTAATATAGGAAATGGTAGTCCACAGTCTTTAATGCATTTTGTAGAAGCTATAGAACGTCATATGGGTAAGACTGCCCAAAAAGAGTTTCTTGCTATGCAGCCGGGAGATGTACCTCAGACCTGGGCTGACACCAGAGGTTTAGAAGCTCATGGCTATAAGAGTAGTGTAGATATTGATAAGGGCGTAGGCTATTTTATAGAATGGTTTAAAGATTATCACGATCTAAGCTAGAGCACGCTTGTGTTATTCTATTTTATTGGGGCCGCCAAAGGTTTTATACCCTGAGGCTTGTTACAAAATTAAAAATTTGTTTCTAACGAATGCCTTTTAGGCCTGCCCATTGACAAAGACAGGCTTGCGCCGTAGTTTACTTGAATTTCAAAAGTTGACTACAATATTGCTTTAAATGCTGCCTGTTGCATGTGTAAGCTTCCCTTAAAACCGAACTGTTTAGAAGTGTAATAATTCTTAATTTTAAACAGTATGAGACGAAGCAAATTCACACCTACACAGATTGCAAA
>Ga0208029_1000926_pt1 | contig 14853 bp, 20 predicted proteins | sample MalvireepMed_s12_FD_184242 | JGI IMG/M metagenome (GOLD analysis project Ga0208029, IMG submission 184242) | Marine viral communities from the Global Malaspina Expedition - Malaspina viral metaG DeepMed_s12 (SPAdes) (version 2) | ecosystem: Environmental > Aquatic > Marine > Oceanic | place... | reverse complement strand
TCTGCTCCAAAGGCAGTAGTAAGTGCGTCTGCTCCAAAGGTTGATGCGCCTGTTTCAGCCGCTCCAAGAGCCGCGGTTTGAGCACCAGCCATAGCGGTCATGTCTGTTGCGGCAGTCGCCGCTTGAGATATAGTCTGTCCTTGACCTACCCCAGTCACCAAGGATTTACCCCAGTTCGTAATCTGAGGCCAGCCTCCAGCTTGAAACCCCGTCATATACCCATAGCCGATATAGATAGCGGCGGCTACGAGCAAGATGGGTGCTATTTTCTTAAGCGCTTTCCCTATTCCTTTTATAGCCTTTCCTATAGATTTAACTATTCCGCCCATCTATGCCTCCTTGGGGAAAAATAAAACTGTCACCAATTTTTATCGCACCCATCCTTTCATATAGTTGTCTTGTTCTATTCATATCACCGATACCAGACGTAATTCCTAGGGTAATTTCTGCTACACCCTTGTTCATTCTTGCCCACCGTATATAAGCACGGAGTAAACTACTGCCCCATCCTCTGCCTTTATCTGTGACATAGAAGAACAGGTCAGTAGACTGTTTCTTTCTTGAGTACCACAATTGATGGGTGACTCCGATGAAGACACCCTCGACTGATCCAGCTACATCTACCACATTAACTTGATGTTCCGCAGACAGGATACAAATTTGGAGATTCTTCCAGAGAATCTTATCGTCTAGGGGAACGTCCTTGGAGACGGATAACTGGTGTGCTTCTTTGCAAACTTTTATTATTTGTTTTATGTCACTGGTCTTAGCGACTCTAATCATTAACCTTCGCCACCAGTATCGTCATCATTCGTCACCAGTATCGTCATCATCATCGTCATCGTCATCATCGTCAGGGGCATACTTAGCTTTCCAGAATTTTATCCATTCAGAGGGGTTAAGATTATTATCCCCAAATACCATATCCCAGATAAAGGCGGCGGCTTCTGCATTGTCTTCAATGTTTGCAAATATTTCAGCAAACTTTACCTTAAGCCCTTCTATCCCTAAGAACTTCTGTATATCTGCTACATACTTAGCGCTTTGGAATCCTACGTCAGTCCCGTAAAGTTTTGTAGCTTGGTCTACGTCAATCCCATAGATTTTCACGGCCTCGTCTACAGTAATAGCATGTGATCTCAAAGCCTCTTCTACGTCAATCCCATATATTTTTGTGGCTTCTTCTACATCAATTCCATAGGTCGTTACATCAGCCGCTAACTGAGCCTTCCACCTATTAGTAATGTCATTAATAAGGGTGGCCTGAATCTGGTAACCCCCAGCAATATGGGATAGAGTTTCCTGAATAGCACCTGCAAGCCTTGTTTTCATCTGATCATAGTACGCGGTATTACGTAGCGTTCTATGTCGCTCAAGCATGAGTGCGTCAGCCATTGCAATTGGGCCAGCAACTTTCATTATCTCGCCCATCATGGCCTCTTGTGTTCGAGGCCCACGATTACCAAACCTTCTAGCCATGGCTTCAGCCGCTTGTCTAAATAAAGGACTTCCCTTGTCTATAATAGAAGCTATTCTATTCTCGACTAACTCGTCATCCTGCACCTCTGCAAGAGTTATTCCTACAGGAGTGGGGTCATAGTCTCTATAGCCCTCGTGCGCTGGCCCCGCATAATCTGGCCTTTCCTCTGCATCTGGAGTGACTATCTTGTCAGGAGATACATAATCATCAACTCCTTGATAAGTACCCGGCGACGTATACGTATTAGTTGGCGGCGTTACACCATGCCCTACTCCCTGCCCAGTAGTAGGGTCTGTATTAGTATTGACGGTAATAACAGTACTTGTATCTGTAGGAGTCCAATCCCTAGCTATTGAACGTGCTCGACCACCGTAAGTTCCTGTGCTCCCCCCTTCTTTTTCCCAGTGATATTGTCCAAACTGTTCCTTTGTTGGATTAGCCCCAAGGACACTACTCCAGTAATTATACTGATCTCCCGCTGTTTTATTCTCAATTTGTTTCCATACGTTTCCTAAATCTGCGTATCTATCTACATATTCCGACCAACTGATATTAGCCATTACATTCCCCCTGCATCATCGCTTCAACCCCCTGTCGGAATACTGAACTACAGCACCCTGCAACGTAACTGGTTTGTCGTATATAGATGTATTTTTAATAAGGATTCCCATGTTTTCTCCAACACCTTGTATTCGCGCCCTAGCTTTATCAACTACTGCTATTCCTAAATTAGGATTACTCACATCATCTACATTCCATTCATCGTCGGTTACTGTAATATCATAGACAGTTGCCGTTGGAACAGTTGCATCCCCATAGTTAAAGTCTGGGTATATATTTAGTGTAGTACTTGTATCAGCCGCCAATTCAAGGAGAATCTCTCTGAATCTCTTCTTGAGTTGCGGTGTTCCATAATGAAAATAAGCAAGTCTGACAAATGCGGCTACTGAACCTCCATCATATGAAGTTCCAGAGTCTAATCTCCTAACATAACCGTCATCGAATCCACCATATAAAACCTCGTCTCCATTAGAATCTTCTGTGGAACAAGCGCAAATAATTTGATCCAGCATAGTAAATGGAAGTATCCCTTCATTCTTTCCATTAATAAAAGTCATGGCAATGCCAGTCTTATCATCAAAGTACAATCTATATTGATTCTTTTCTCTTACTCTTAATGCGGTCTTAATACGAGCCTTATATTTCTGTATTAAAGGATCAACCTTTTCAGAGATAATGGATTGTTTAAAATCACCGTAGTTAAGAGTCGAACCCAGTGAAGTCAATCCCCTATCATCTAGGAATATAGTCGTATGTATTTTTTGAACTGTGCCGTCAACCGCACCAGAACCAGTATAGAACGTCGTAAGATTCCAATCATCCCTACTTTTTCCATACAAAATGTAAGTAGTGTTTCTTGCGAATACTGCCAGCGAGTCTTTTGATTCAACATTTAATCCAGTAACGCCTTCTCCAACTATAAGTTCTGTGGAACCCATCGTTGTGCTCATGATGGTTGGCAATTGAAGCGCAGAACTAATAAGAGAGCCATTTGTATAGCCCAAGAACAAATGATTCTTGTAAGCCTCTACATAACTTGGAGTGTCATCAGAAGATATACCTGTTCTTATTTTTGTGAAATTAGTTCCATCGAATTCAAACGCATTATCTATTCCATTAGCACCATACATAGTTTGTATTCCCTCTTCACCCTCGAAGTTGAAATTAACAAAATCGTAAGTACCTCCGGGTTGGAGTGTTTGTGCATATTGAGTACCGTAAGCATACGCTAAGGTTTTTGATGATGGTTCAGCCACCCCGTTCACATCCGCCCTAGCCGCGCCATAAACTAGTATTGATTCACCATCAGTCCACGTACCAGTATTACCAGTTATGGATAGAAAACCTGCCGCGTCGTCAGTAGCCCAGCCTCCAGACGCAAGAGTGATAATCTTTACTACAGCAGTTTCACCGGAAGTAGAACCAGTTATAGTATCTCCTTGCAAAATTTCTACAGTACCAGCATCAAAAGAAATGGTTGGAGTACTTAATGTTTCATCGGTAACGAAAGTTCCTGTTACATCTGAAAGAACTACAGTCCCTTCCGCACCAACATCCCAGTTACCGTAGTATGTAAGACCTGTTATAGTTCCTTGAGCGCCACCAGCGCCAGTGAGTAAAGACCCTATAACCATTTCACCATTGCCTGTAGTGGCATCAAAATTCAAGGCTGTACCAAGGTCTATCTCTGTCCAGCCAGCAGTTGTGGCCTTATACATACCCGCCGTAACATTACCTGTTTTATTCCTGAAAGCATAGAGATTACCTAAGTATCCCCATACACCAAGAACATTACCCTCGCCGGGAACTACAGTTATAGTTTCCCTCTTTTCCTCAATACGTTCTTGCAGTTCAGTAACTAGGGTAGAATCGGCTGTGGCATCCCTTAGAACTGGAGGCCCATGTGCAAGGCACGTTGCATACAGCCCCATTATCCAACCCTAAAGACTGATAACTGACCATAATGCATTTGGAAATTCTCAGAGTTACTTGCATGTCCGTTCTTAACTTGGGCAAGGACATCTGTATAGTCGGTATGTCCTGTAGTATCAATTATTCCAGAAGCAGACACCATATTCTCTAAGGTAGCCACCACTCTTTGAACCGCGCAATCATAGCCGGGGTATACCACAGAACCTGCGTCTGCCTGAGTTGCAATTCTGAACGTCCATATTACTGTATCTGTTCCAGTCTGTGCGAAACTAATGCCCAGATTAACCATGAAGAATCCTTTGTCATATATCCTGATCCTATCATTAGCAAAATCTGCATCTGTTCCTACGGTTGTAGACGTTACGCTTCCTGTATCATCAGGCCCATTAGCCCCAACTGAATCAGCATTCCAATCTATAGTTGCTGTTGCTGTTGATGCTACCGCCTGACTTGCTGGTGTTCCCGCTGGTGATTTTATAGTTCCATATCCACCCATACCAGATTCCACGAACTGCCTAACCATCTGGGCTGTAATAGCACCAGTAGTATTATTTGCAAAACTAGTACCAGTTAAAACTGATCTTTCTTTTCTTAAAGCTGTTGGTGTTCCCATTAGCCAAACTCCACATTGAATGAAGCGCCAAATGCGCTATCTGTATTTAGAAAAAATATAGTCTCTCCGTCCTCAAGCGTTCCGCTTGTAACAGTAAAGTAAATGTATCCTTCAGCATCGTTATCTATAAATGCTCCCGCCGCTGTAACTATCTGTTCCACAGTTACAACTAGAACCTGACCTATAGCCCCGCTAGTTTCTCCTTTTACCGTACTACCAACGCGAGGTATCTGAAGATCAAATGCTATACCGTATGCACTATCAAAAACAGAATCTTTTGCGCTACCAAGGGTATATGGTATTCTGTAATAAACTATTGCAGAAGGTAATCCAGTACCATCATCCCTCTCATATCCATCGAACCTTCTATAGCGCCCACGAATATCAACTTCAAAGTTATCAGCGGCAATACATTCTCCCGGCTCTAAAGAGAGAGCCGGAGTAATAATATTTAATCCACCAGAAAATGGAAAATACTGGGAAGCTACAGAAGTCTTTGCTAGTTGTCTCGCTAAAGTCATTCAGGAACCACCGTATAATTAGCTAAATCCTGAACCAATGAAAACCTTCTATTCCTTTGGCCCGGAAGTTGGTCAGATTCCAGTTTTAATAGAAGATCAGTAAACTCCGCAATAGAGCCAGATAAAACTTCTGAGGCATCATTCTGCTCTGCGTAATAAATCTTAGCTCTAGCAATTATTATCCTGTGAAATCTTACTGGGATTACAGATACATCAGCGGCGGCTGATAATTCAGTTGGTGTTGCCCAATACTCTGAGGTAAGAGCAGTCGTAGAATCAGGAGTTGGATAAATATCCATTACATTATCTGGCTTTACACTAAAAAATTCTGGTGTTCCAGTAGCAACAGTGCCGTATTTATAATCTTCCCTGTATTGTAGCCATGGCACAAATGCCAATGGTTGCCAACCTTCAGCAGTAGGATTATAAACAACAGAATCTGTATTCCATTGAGCAAGATCAGTTGGAGACGTTAGCGTAGAAACTCCCGCAACTGGAGTAAGTGTTGCCTCTGACCACAAAAAATCCCAGTTAAACCACATGCGTTGTATATCTAGGTCAGCATCCTTTATATATCTGACAATATCCTTTTCCTCTTCAGGAGTTGGCGTAACAGTAGACGGCCCTGTTCCGGGTATGCCTACGTCCCTCGCCATGTCTTGACATAATTCTATATAGGTGCTCATTTTAGATTTCTCATTATATCGTCTACTACTCTGTCAGGTTTAATATTAGCGGCGCACAATGCACCACCGCTCTCTTCATCTCTGTTACAAGTAGAGAATCCAAAATGCAGTTTATGACAGGGAAAGCAAGGACAATCTTCCGGCTCAAAAGCAGTAGTATTTATCCAGTGTTTTGTTAAATTCTCATTAGACGAGTGGGATAGGAAAACACATTTATGGTTCGGTAACATACTCGCCGCATTTAAGACGCCTGTCTCTGGCCCTACCACAACATCACAATGTGGTAATAGCGAGAGAGTTTTTCCTATAGGTATTTTTCCAGACTTAAGAATTACACGTTTTTCTTTTTCCCAACCAACTTCCAATAATTGGCAAAGATGATCTCCAACCGTGATTATAGAAACGTCTTTTCTCCTTAACAAAAGAGCGGCAATTACATTGTCTGTCCATGGATACACCTTATGGACGGAAGAACCAGACAAAGACCACAAAACAAGATGCCTTGTCTTTATTTTCTTTCTCTGTTTCTTGGCCCAACTTTTATCTAGAGGTGATGGATAAAAAACAGGACTGTGTTTAAACTCTATATCTGCAATCCTGTGAGTTTCCTCAAGATAATTCTTATCACATAACTCATGTACTTCTTCTTTTGATAAGTTATATCCTTCACTAGCTTCGACTCTAACTTTTTCCCCATCTACTTCAACATCTCTTGACGGGTTTAATAGAAGGCGTCCCTCAACTGATTCAGACAATTGTACAAACCTATCAAAACATTCTGACATTTTCTCCCAATAATCTTTAAGTTTAAAGTTATTTATTTGGTTATCTTTTTGCACTATTAACTGATCAACATCTGGATTATGCTTAAGCATATCCGCCCCTATCTCAGTTACATTAACGCATACTTCATAACCCTGTTCTTTAAACCTAGGGAACAAAGAGGATGCCTGTACTATATCTCCAAAGGCTCCATACCTCACGATACATACAGTTTTTCTACTCCTTATTCCACCAAAATCTTCTGAGACAAAATCTTCAACTTCTTTAAAAGGAACTTTTGTTATCTTCATTCAGGAAGCCTAGCCATCACCTTCTTCCTTATAGAGTCTATCTTCTCATGTGGGTCTAGTACGATATCACCTAGATTCTTAGCTTCCCATATTAAAAGATTCCTACCACCTAATCCTTTTTGTTGTTTAGCCCATTCTTTATTTCTAATTCCAAATATCTCTTCGCCATGAAGATTGTACTGCCTATTATCTTGTTCATACTTAGCCTTATGAATCCCCTGAACTTCTCCATAGGGCTTCGACCAATCAATAGCCACAAATATAACTCCTTATTCTAAAGACCACCCAACCCATTCTGGTCTGTTGCCAACATTGGCGTTATTTTGTTTCTGGTTATTCTCATTCATGTAGGTATCTTTTTTATCTACCAGAGTATAACCACTTTGTCTTGGATCATTAGAAGGCTTTGACTTCTTATCAAAAGTCTCCCTTTGAAATTTACCACCCACTACTAGCATGTCCATCATTTCTTTGCCCTCATTTTCTTTTTAGGCTTTAGTCCATAGCCACCGCCTTTACGAGTAGCCTTAGCAACACTACGACGCCCACTAGCAGACATTTTCTTTCCAGATTGTTTACCTCTGGTCATACCTAGTTGCTCATCTTTCCTAGCATTGTATCCTTGTTTTTTCTTAGCCATCATTCTCTCCGAAAGAAGGGGGGCTTTCGCCCCCCAATCCTGTATTAACGAAAGGTAAAAGAACCTAAAGAAGGTGTTGAAACCTTCTTCTTCTTTATCCCATCTGGCATCTGATTCGGGCCATGGCTGTCCATTCCCAATTCCTTGGGAGTGTCCGACACCTTGTCCAAACTAGAAAGACCATTTTCAGGGACTTTTCCGTCTGCTGAATGTTTATTACTAGCCATATTTCCTCCTAGTACCAGTAGATCATTATTTGCACATATGCCTTACCAGCGGGTGTACCACCAGTTGGGGCTTTGAGCGTCAAATGAATGTCAGTATCAGCCGGAAGAGCCGCTAAAACTAAATCAGCCGCTGTATCCGTCATTCTCTGTTCATCACCATCAGCAAGAGTGCCTAGACCCATTGCTACATACTCCGCACCTGCGGCTGAAGAACCTATATTAACTGCACCTTCAGTAGTAACAGCATTAAAGGTCTCATAGGCTTGAACCTCAACTTCCTGTACTGTTCCCTGCATTCCTGAAGGGCCACGGAAAATTAAGGCCTCAGTTGCCGCGCCGAAATCATGGTTAAAAGTGAAGCAATAAGGGGTTGGATTACTATAACTCATAATATTTCTCCTTAAGCCGCACTGTCCCAGATCACGATACGTGACTGAGCCGCTTGTGTGTGTGTAATGCCAAAGCCACCAAGGTAATACCAAGCAATACCCCGATCACGACCAAAGTCGCCCGGAATCTTGCCACGCATTTCCTCTGGAACAGCAATAGCCTCTGCTACGGTGTCCTCGCCAAAGAATATAGCCCAATCACTTAGACCATTAGTCCAAGCAACTCCAGCCGTACCCATGCCAGTACCTTTCGCAATGTGCGTTTGCTCTACGAAACGAACACCTTCGTACCTACCGATTTCCCCGTTCATAATCATTTGGAAACCCTGATCCACATACTGATGGATAGATTCCAGATCATTCTTGAGGGTACGATAAGTTGAAGGCCATGCAAGACAGTAATAATCATCACCAGTATAAGCGGGAATGTTACGTTCTTTCATGGTGTCAACAACTAACTTGACATGCTCTTTTCCCAATGCAACATTATTGGTCAAAGTAGCTGTGCCGTTCGTGGTTAACGTAAGCGCTGTTGTGCTAGTACCAGCAGTAGGTACTACACGTAGTTTGGCGGCGTTAAACTGAGCGGCGGCGAGTGTGTCAAATGCTTTCTTAGCATCATTCTTCAACACCTTCCTGATGATTTCACGAATTGGCTGTTCACTCAGATCGTCCAACTTGCCTGTCCAAGGCACTGAGTTACCAGCTTCCGTAATAGTCATCGTTCCCTGAGAAATCGTAAACGATGTTTCAGGTATAGTGCTCGTTTCCGTCAGGGTAGTACCCTGAGTGGCAACGTCACTAAACACGTTCCAATGGAATGTATCGCCACGGTGTAAACCCTGATGTGCGGCATCTTTGATGTCACAAAATTGTCTAAATTTGACAACGGGCTGAACCGCCATTCTCAACTCTCTGCTGAGATTAAGCGCATACATATAACCACCGGAAGTGTTGACAGACCATACTTGTCCTGCCATGTCTACCTCCTAAATAGTTATAATGATTGCCCTCTTTCCGCTCTCATCTCTTCAATGACTTGACTTGGAGTTTTCTCCACTTCATCGTCCTCTCCGATCTTGGCGCTTTTTCGGGCAGGTTTTGGTTCAGAAACGATTCTCTTTTTTCTAGCGGCTCGTTCATTAGACTTACCATTAGATAAATTGAGATTCGCCCATTCTCTCGCGTATTCAGCGGCGGCCTGAATAACATATCCCGGTGCTAGTGAAGGTTTTTCCTTCATGATAGTAACCGTTCTGTTATCTGCTATGGCCCTTAGTTCGGCATTTCCCGCAATTTCAGGATATTCAGTTTCAAACCAACCAACTGCATCTTTAACTGATTTTTGATAATCCCTCTGTTGCGCTCTAGCCTGTTCCATCTGTTGGCGAGAAAAAGCCTCTTGTAAGGCTTTATTAACTGCTTCCTCTACATTTGGGGTGGCCCCTTGTGAGCGCCCCGATGTCAAAGTTTGTAACAATTCTGCGGCTTTATCCGCATCATCTTCATATAACGCTTGGTGATACTCTTTTGCAACTTCAGTAAAGTTAGTATCTGTTTTAGGCGCATCGTCCTGCGTTTGGGGTGGAGTTGCCTGTTGTGTTTGAAGTCTCTGTACGTATGAACGTAACTGAGATTCCTTTTGATTAAGCCACTTCTCTTTAACTGCGGCTTCCTCAAATCTTTGCTGAGAGGCGGCATCTTTTTGATGAGATACCTTAAGCCCCTCAAAGGGAACATTAGTTTCTGTTCCGTTGACCTTTACAGTAGTAAACCATTGACCATCTTTTAACCAAACAGGTGAAGTCGGGTCTTCTTGTTGTATTTCTTCCTCATCCCTCTCTTCGGTTGATGTATCAAGGTCTTCGTGCTGTTCTACAATTTCAGAGAAAACTTCTAATTCCCTGTCCTCGACGATCTTATCCATAGCCGTATCACGAGGACTTTTAATAGATTCCTCTTTTTCTTCTTGATCTTGTTTTACGTCTTCAATATTTTCTAGAGTTTCCTCTATAACTTCTTCCGCATCCGATTGGGTAGCGTCAACCATCTTATTCTCCTAATTATTCCGCATCTTTGTACCTAGCCAACTTATCCGCATTCTCCCCGTCTGCAATAATCGCATCCAACCATTGCAACAACTTAAGTGGGGTAGCGAGGGTTGAAGATATTTTACGGTATTGATTAAGTTCCTCTGATGAAGAACCGCTGTACTCCTGAGAAACCATTTTTTGTAGGTCTGATATTCCCTTTCGGTAATCCAGTATTGCCCTATCAACAATCGCTTTTCCAGTTGGAGTTCTTATAAACTCTTGGGTAGTTCTCCCAATTTTAGTCCTAGTAACTAAGTCATCGACCCTAAGATCAGCCGGGTTTGTAAATTCACTCATCCTATTTCATAAGGAACTTTATTGTACTTATCTCTTGCCATTGTTCCCGTCTTACTAACATTATCTTTGTCTTCTACCATCCTTCGTTGTATCTCCCCATCAACTATTTGATTAAGTAAAGCATCTCTCTGTAACATTAGTTCAGCACGTCTGGTGTCAGCGTCCTGTTGTTTTACATAAGCCTCAGATTGTTTTATACCCAGTTTTCCTACTTCTCCCTTAGAGGACATCACCTCTTTCTGGAGTTCTGTCTGCGCTCTCAATTGAGCGGCTCTCAACTGAGCCTCTTGCTTCATCTGTTCTATAGCCATACGGCCCTGCATCTTGACCTGATCGGTCTCTAGCATCATGGTCATTTGTTCGATCTGCTGTTGCAGTTCTTCTACCTGCGGATCAGCCTCAGTAGGCAGAAGGAATCTAGAACCATCCTTATATCCCAGTAACCCAAATACTTCTTTAGATACTTCATCTAAATTAAGTTTTCCTTCCATTCCCGGTAACTGACCTACACTAGTTACCCCAAATAGCAGTTGCTGTACTCTTCCAACAGGGTCAGTAGCGTTCATTCCTACATTAACCTTAAGAAGAACGTCCTGTTTTAGAAGTTCATCCATGATTTCATCCTGACCAAAATCTACGACACCTTCCTCGCCCTCAAGTCCACCAGCCTCACCTGCGAGTGCAGTAACATGCTCATCATTTTCATAGTACTGTTCTAATTTAAGCAACTGCTTTAATACTGGTTCTACCCACGTCTCAGCGAATGTCCTAAGAACAAACTCCGTGATCATGTTGGTATTGCCAGCAAGAAGGGCCATACCGCCTACAGTCTCATTAAGATTACGAGCGCCACCTACGGTTGAGGCAGAGAAGTTCCCTTGCAGTTCATCGAAATCCATATTAATTCGATCCTGCTCTTGGTATGCAGATGCTGTGACATCACGAGTCTCAATAACCCGGACATCCTGATCTGGATCATCCATCTCAACAGCACCGCCGGGAACAGACCTGAACAGAGCATCCAAATCTATGTTTCGATCCCGTCGGATATGGTAACGCTTGTTCATCGCCAACCTAATGTTGTCGAATCTTTGGTTCCATATGTCGTTCGATGCCGCTTGCAACTCTTCTGTAAGTTCTACAGTTGCTGATGGGTATACACGATGGGCTTCAATATTGAGTTTCCCCATAACGTAGGGGCGCTCTCCATCTTTTAACCATGGGTACATTTCCAACAATGGTTTTGGATCAGTTAACAAGTATTGCGTACCTGCCGTAAAAAAGCACCAATCTACTCCGTCCTTTCTTATAATATTTTTATGAACCCATACAATCTTGTATTCTTCTACATTTTCAAAATCATCTTCTAAAGGGTCTTCTCTAGGTTCTTCCCTAGTTAATCTTGTAGTGTCGTCTGTCTCGTCTGTAGTCGTAAGCAACTGTTCAAGAGTAAGTTTTTTCCATTCGCCATTATCTATTCTCTCCATAGCATCCTGAGCGAACATGGGAATAAGATGGATAACATAAGGAGAAGATGATATAGGGTCATACCAATCTGACGCCGGGTCTATCCTAAAATTCTCAGGTTCAATTACCTCTATAACAGGATAGTCCTTCAGAGTTGATGTAACCTTTTCTTTAACAGGCTTACCTTCCATATCTACAACATTTTCACCAGCATCATCAACAGATGCGAATGTCTCATCCTTTTGCTCAAACTCCCAATATTGGTGAGACACAACTGTTCCATATATAGCGGCATCTTGAAGAGCCGTTACCATAGTGCTAAACCACGGTATTGTATTAGTCAATCTGTACTGCATTATAGATTGAGCCACAGACGCACCTGCTACCTGCATGGGATTATTAGGATTTGCCGGACTAATAGACATCATATCTTCATTAGTAAAGAAGGCCGTTGCCATAGCAGATTCAAGTTTACGAACAGTAGTCCTAGTTTTTGGCCTAAACAACTTAGACCTTTTATCATAGGCTGATGTTAAATACTTAGAACCGGGCGGATGGTGGCTATTAAAGTTAGAGATATTCTTTTCCCACTGAAATCTAAGATTAGTATCTACCCATTCAGTAGAGCCATCATATGCCTTCCTAGCTAAATTTAACCACCTCTCATTTTTGTCGCCTACTTCAGGAACTTGAAGATCAGCCTCATTCAATGGTGGTTGTGGATTAATTAATGACATTAATGTAAATCTCCGTTAAGCCTTCCTTTAGAATCCATCTCTAAATCGCCATAAGTGGTTTGATTAAACTTTCCTCTCTTTTGGCGATACCTTTCTAATATCTCACCACCAGCATTTACTACCACCTTATAATCATTATCTATTTTATCAGCATGAAGAACGAATCCCCAGTTACCAGATAACCGCATAGACTTTACACCAACAACACCATCCATTACATGGACAGCCCATAACCAACCGGGGTATTTCTCCTCCAGTTTTTCAGCCACATTTTTTGCTAATGCAAAATCTTGTACATTAAAAGTTTCAGCTTTTTCTAGTTCTACCATTTGATCTCTTTGCCTTATGGAATACTCTTTCTCCATTATTAAAAATATAAGTAGTAACAGGTCTACTTCTTCTTTCTGGATCAGCCTTCTCGACATGTTCCATCCACTGTATTCTTTTTTCTTTACCACTCATGACATTATTACCTGTGGTTTATAGTAGGGGTCTTTCACCAAAGGCCATTGTGGATCATGAGGAGTAAACACAAGATTACCTGATGAATCTATGACAAAAGTATAAGTAACGCCTACGGTTGGTGTAAGTGTGCCAAACCCCCATGCTTCTGTATGACTGTTCCAAGTTCCAGTTGCGCTATCCCATAGGCTTCCACCACCAAAACCTGTAAGGCTTGCACTATCTGGAATAAAGTTATGTCCAGTAGTTGATATTGGAACAAACCCAGTAAGAGCCAAACTTCCAACAGGAACATACCAAAGTTTTTGTATTGTTCTGTCAGGTGCGATTCCAGTTAATGTTAAGGAACCTGCATCTGGTTGATTCTGTCCCGTCTCTACAGCGCTAGGAGCAAACGCTACATCATCCCAGTTACTATAAGCATTCGCCCAAGTACCACCATAATTATCCCACGTATAAGATTGTAATATTGTAAGCGTGGCATTATCAGGCTTAATTACAAACCCATCACCAGCTATTGGTAATTGCCCAGTTAACGTAAGAGTAGGAGCGGTTATCTTAAAATTATACATAATCCCACTTGTTGGGGAATATGCGGTAAAAGTTAAATCAGCTTTATCTGGAGATATTCCAGTTCCGACAGCAACTTGAGGAACAGGGCCAGAACTCCAATCACCAGCAGTGGTAATCCACGAGGAAGTTAATTGATCCCATTCATAAGATTGTAATAGTGTAAGATTAGCAACACCGGGAGAAACAAAAAGCTCTAATCCCGATTTAGGAACAGAACTGCTTAGGGTTAGATCGCCTTTATCAACAGGTATAGCAGGGCCATCCCAAGCCTGACTAAACTTAGCGTCGTCCCAGTCTCCTGTTGTAGCCGCCCATGTTGTTATAGCCATTCATGTGCAACCTATGATTTAGGATACTTAGCCTTAATCTCAGCGACCCTTGCTTGCCATGCTTCAAGACCATTTTCAGTGATATACTCTAATTGTATATCTGAAGCCCCATAAGCATTCAATCTTTTGATTCTATAAGGTAACTCCTCAAGTACCCAGTCAATTTCCCAATGATCATCTTTCCATATTGGGCCATTATCTACCGCAAACTTAGTCTCTACCCCATGCTCGTCTTTCAATATATCGCCTGTTGGACTCTCTGGATTGGTAATATCTTGAGGGCTTAATTCTTCAGCGGTCTTAGGAACTTGCTCCCATTTCTGAGACCACGAACCATTTGACTCTACAGGGCCAACTTGATTAGAGTGCCAACCAGCCGTATAAGGTTTTTCAACGTGAGCAACCTCAACAACTCCGTAAGTTGATCTTATATCTTCTCTAGTAAAACTCCCATTTGGGAAAGAAACATTTGGGTTTTCTTTCCGTAATTTACCCAAACCATATGGATAAATCTCGACAGAACCGTCTTTTATTTTTGCATAAGTTATCATCGTACTCTACCATTTATTTATCGGGCAATTAGAACCCCATATGTTTATCTTTATAGGCATAAAGCATTTACATACTGAACAAACGCCCACACTATTTATGTATTTATCGCACTTCTTACATATCTCGAACCTCTGTTTTCCAGAAAGTTTTTTATCTACATTGGACACTTTCTTTTCCCTTTTAGAAATCTTTCCTTTATCAACTTCCATGAACTATTAGGC
>Ga0208029_1000923_pt1 | contig 14896 bp, 14 predicted proteins | sample MalvireepMed_s12_FD_184242 | JGI IMG/M metagenome (GOLD analysis project Ga0208029, IMG submission 184242) | Marine viral communities from the Global Malaspina Expedition - Malaspina viral metaG DeepMed_s12 (SPAdes) (version 2) | ecosystem: Environmental > Aquatic > Marine > Oceanic | place... | reverse complement strand
ACACTAACTCTTACAGACTTTGGTGCTATGGAGATTAACATTTTAGCTAAAGATAGTACTAATTGGCTAATTTGGGGTTACTCAGAAGGTGCAGACGCACCTGCATTTGCAGATCAATAATAAATAACTTTATGATGGGGCTTCGGCCCCATCTAGTAATCTTAATTAAGGAGGGATTATGGCAGACACAGTAACAGGACCAACTATCTTGCAAGAAAATGATGCAAGAGTTGTTATCAAAATAGTAAATCAATCAGATGGATCAGGTGGAACAACAGTTTTTGGTGATGTTTCGGCAATGGCAAAAAACGGTGAAGGCAAATCTGCACAACATCTTGTATTACAAAGAATTTGGTTTTCTTGTCAAGGTGGAGATGGCGGAGATGCTTACGCACGTATAGATGAAGAAGACGATGACGGCGATATTCCCGTTATTGGTTTAACAGGAACAGGTTATTGGGACTTTAGAGAATTTGGCGGAATTAAAACTGACAAATCATCAAACACTAATGAAAGTGATTACAATTTTGTAGTTCCAGGTGCAGCTGATTCTGGAAACATGTATACGGTTATAGCAGAATTTAGAAAACTGTATTCATAGGAGTAGACAATGGCTAATACTACTTCTGGAACAGTAACGTTCGACAAGACATTTGCTGTTGATGAAATTATACAAGAAGCTTATGAGCGAATTGGTATTTCAGCAGTAAGTGGTTATCAATTAAAAACAGCTAGACGATCTTTAAATCTTTTATTTCAAGAATGGGGTAATAGAGGTTTACATTATTGGCAAGTAGCTGAAACTAATATTGATTTAATTGAAGGACAAGCTGAATATACTTTCTATAGAGCAAGTAGTGATGGTACAAGTTCCGTGACAACTGCTCCAGCAAGTGTTTATGGAATGGCAGATGTTTTAGAAGCAACATACAGACAAAATAGAACTCAAACAACACAATCTGATTCTTCAATGACTAAAATAGCAAGATCAGCTTATTCTGCTTTATCAAGTAAATTATCTAAAGGAACACCTTCTCAATATTTTGTACAAAGATTTGTAGATAAAACTACAGTTACAGTTTATCCAACACCAGACTCAACAGCAGCTTCTAAAGACATGCATATTTATTATGTAAAAAGATTAGAGGATTTTGATGCAACATATACAGATGCATCAAATGCTCCATATAGATTTGTGCCTTGTTTAGTTTCTGGATTAGCTTTTTATTTAGCACAAAAATTTAATCAACAATTAGTACAACAATTAAAGTTGTTGTACGAAGACGAGTTAGCACGAGCACTAGCAGAAGATGGTTCTTCAACTAGTACTTATATAACTCCGAATAATAATTACTCGAATATATAATGGCATACACAAGAGGAAAACACGCACAAGCAATATCAGATAGATCAGGAATGGCTTTTCCATATAATGAAATGGTTAAAGAATGGAATGGTATGTTAGTTCATAAATCTGAATTTGAAAAAAAACATCCACAGCTACAACCAAAACCACGTGGTGGTGACGCACAAGCTTTAAGAGATGCACGAACTGATAGAACTGAAAATGATACTTCAAGATTATTACCACACAATCCATTTACAACTTATGCATCAGGTTCAGGAATTATAAATGTTTATTCTCCTGATCATGGTTTAACAAATGGAGATACATACAGATTTAGAGGAGCATCCACAATTGCTGGAGACTATGCAGATCCAGCCAGCTTTGATGGTATATCAGGCTCTAATATTGCAAAAGCTGCAGGGTATGCTATTACTACAGGAAAGTATGTTAGTGGTAGTAGAGACACGGATAAAACAAGTGATTGGTTTTATTTTACAGTTGATACAAACACTGCAACAACAGGAAGCGTAGAAGGAGGAGGGTTTCCGGTCTCGGTAGGACCAGCAACTCTTAGTGCATAATGGCAGGATTTACATATTCAACACTTACAACAGCAATTCAAAATTATACTGAAGTTGGTACTTCTGTATTATCTAGTACTATTACAGATCAATTTATAGATAATTCAGAATTAAGAATTTTTAGAGATGTTCCAATTGATGCTGATAGAAGAGAAATTGTTAATAATTTAGTAGCTTCAAAAGACAATGTCCATGTTCCTGCGGGAACTTTATTTGTTAGAGGATTACAAGTTTATACTTCAACAACAGCGGCAACTGGCGCTAATAGCTGGTTAGAAAAGAAAGATATTAGCTTTTTAAGAGAATATGATGCAGCTGAAACTACTACTGGAACTCCAAAATACTATGCTATGTCTGATGGTGGGGCTACTGGACTTGGTGCAACTTCATCAGGTAGAATAACAATTGTTCCTACTCCAAGTTCGGCTTTTATGTATAAATTGCATTATAATGCTAGACCCCTAGGATTGAGTTCAGCAAATACTACAACTTATATCAGCACGAATTTTGGAAATGGACTTTTATATGCATGCCTGGTCGAAGCATTTAGCTATTTAAAAGGCCCGATGGATATGCTACAATTATATGAACAAAAATATCAAACTGAAGTACAGAAGTTTGGTGGAGAACAAATAGGGAGACGAAGAAGAGACGACTATACAGATGGTGAACCACGTATAGCTGTCAACGTTCCGTCACCGTAAGGAGAAACAATGGCTAATAAATATCATACTCAATTAAGAAATAAGGCATCAAAAATGATTTTTAAAATTGCTAACGCTTTTAAATCTAGAGGAAAGAGTCCTGCAGAGTGGGACAGGCCTGTAATTAAACCTAAAAAAAGATTTAATAGAGGTGGAAAAGTATAATGGCAACACTAACAACTAAAGTAATAGAAGAAATCACACTTAACAATAATAGTTACAATAGCGAAAGATCTTTGGATATTTCAAGTGTTAATGAAATTGTTAAAAGAATAGTAACCATTTCAACTACTGAAACTGGGTTGTTAGGTTTTGCTACAGCTTCTTCAACAGATTTATCAAAAAGTTATCTAGCAGGTCAATTCGACGAAGACGATGTTAGATACATTAGAATTACAAATTTAGATTCAACGAATCATCTTACATTAACATTTAGAGATGAAGACAGTACAGAGTTTTGTATGAAGGTAGATGCAGGTCACTCGTTTATTTATCCTGGTGATAATAGTGGTGGAGTTAAAGATACTATGCATGCAGCTGGTTCTGCAATTACAGTATCATTAAATGATTTAGTCGATATCACAGCAACTGCAAATACTGATTCTGTTGATGTAGAAGTATTTGTAGGAAGCGCATAGGAGGAATATGGCATCAAGTTATACAGGTCTTGGTACAGAACTAATGACAACTGGCGAGAACGCTGGTACATGGGGGACAACTACCAATACCAATTTACAAATCATCGAACAGATGGTTGGTGGATATGTTGAACAAGCTGTAACAACAACTACTACATTGTCTGTTTCTGATGGATCTACAGGTGCAACTCTTTCACATAGAGTTATAAAATTTACAGGCACACTTAGTGCAAATGCTACAGTAACAATTCCTTTAGATGTTCAACAGATGTATATTCTGTTGAATGGCACAGCAGGTGCATATACGCTTACATTTAAATATGTTTCTGGATCAGGAAGCACTGTTGCTTTTGCGGCCACTGATAAAGGAACTAAAATTGTTTATGCAACTGCAGATGACTCAACTGATCCGAATATGGTTGATACAGGTATTTCATCAACTGGAGCACATGACTTAGATGGTAATGAATTTATTTTAGATGCTGATGCTGATACAAGTATTACAGCAGATACAGATGATCAAATAGATATTAAAATTGCAGGAGCTGATGATTTTCAATTTACTGCAAATACTTTTACAGCGCAATCTGGTAGCACAATTGCTGCACAAGCATTAACTGCTACAACAGTTACAGCTAGTGGTATTGTAAAAACAGATGATACTACTGCTGCAACTTCAACAACTGATGGTTCACTACAAACAGATGGTGGTCTTTCAGTAGCTGCAGATGCTGTGATTGGTGATGACCTTAAATTATTAAGTGATTCTGCTATATTAAGTTTTGGTGCAGATTCAGATACAACTTTAACTCACACAGATGGCACAGGGTTAACTTTAAACTCAACAAATAAATTATTATTTGGTGATACAGGAACATATATACATCAATCAGCAGATGGTGTTTTAGATTTAGTATCAGATACTGAAATAGAAATTAATGCAACTACAATAGATATTAATGGTGCAGTTGCTATGGATGGTGCTATTACTGGTGCTACTAACATTACTTTATCAGGTGAGCTAGATGCTGCAACTTTAGATATTAGTGGAAATGCAGATATAGATGGAACAACAAATTTAGACGCTGTTGATATTGATGGTGCTGTACAATTAGATGCAACATTAACTATCGGTGCAAATGATCAAGGATACGATGTTATACTTTACGGGGATACAGCAAGTGCAAACGTTACTTGGGACACATCAGCAGATGATTTAATATTTAATGGTGGAGCAGGTTTAATTGTACCTGACGGACAACTTACTTTAGGAAGTACAGCTGTTTCTTCAACAGCAGCAGAATTAAATTTATTAGATACAGCTTCGGCAAATAGTGTTGTTAATAGTAAAGCAGTTATTTATGGTTCTTCTGGAGAACTAGCAGGAACTTTATCAACAGCGGCACAAACAAGTGTAACTTCATTAGGAACTTTAACAGCCCTTACGGTAGATGATGTTGCCGTAAATGGTAAAGTTGTAACTATGACTGGTTCAACTAGTGATACAGCAGTATTTACGGCAGGAACGAATGGAACATTAAGTATAGTAACAACGGATGCAGCAGCGGCAGCAGCTAATATTCAAATAACAGCAGATGGTACAGTAGACATTGATTCAGCAGGTGTATTAACTTTAGATTCAGGAGCAGCAATAAATATTGAACCTGCTGCTGGTTCAGCAATTTTATTAGATGGTACAATTAGTGTAGATGCAGGAGTAGTTACAGGAGCAACTTCAATTACATCGACTGCTTTTGTAGGTACTTTATCTACAGCAGCACAAGCAAATGTAACAAGTTTAGGTACACTTACAACTTTAACAGTTGATAATGTTATTACTAACGGTGCTACAATTGGACATACAAGTGATACGGATCTAATGACACTTGCAGATGGTGTATTAACAGTTGCAGGAGAATTAGATGCAACTACTTTAGATATATCTGGAAATGCAGATATAGACGGAACAACAAATTTAGATGCTGTTGATATTGATGGTGCAGTTCAATTAGATGCAACACTTACAGTTGGTGCAGATGATCAGGGATACGATATAAAGTTTTTTGGAGATACAGCAAGTGCTTTTATGTTATGGGACACATCAACAGATGATTTAGTCTTAGGAGGTGCAGCTAAATTATATCTATACGATGCAGCTGGTGGTGAACATATTTCTTCTGATGGATCTACATTAAGTATTGCAGGTGGCGGTGAAATAGATTTAACAGCGACTGCAATAGATATTAATGGCACTTGTGACATCAGTGGAACTTTTTCACTTGCTGGAACTAACGTAACAGCTACAGCAGCAGAACTTAACTATAGCGATCTTGCAACTCTTGGTACAAGTGCAGCTTCAAAAGTATTATCAGCAGATTCAAATAATTTAACAAAAATAACAGGTGGTGTATATTTAGAAGAAGATACATTAACATTTGACGCTACTCAAGACTGGGATGTAAGAGCATCTCCAGTTGCAAAAGTAACTTTAACAGCTAATGTAACCTTTGATATACCAACAAATCCAACAACAGGACAATATATTTCTATTGTTTGTATTCAAGACGGAACTGGATCAAGAACGATTGCATGGAATGGAGTATTCGAATTTGCTTCGGATACAGCCCCAACGGCTACAACAACTGCCGCTAAGGGGGATATGTTTACGTTCAGGTACAATGGAAGTAAATGGTTAGAAGTAGGGAGAAATTTAGCATTAACGCTAAGTTAATAATATTATGTATGCACTAGTAACAGACGGATCGATAACAAAAACAATAAGTGGTAAGCGTGGGATTACCATTGGAGATGTTCAATATCCACAAAATATATTTAACTTATGGTCAGCTGCTGAAAAAGAAGCCATTGGAATTTATGAAGTAGAATTTAACAATAGCAATAAGCGTGATGAGAATTTTTACATTAATACAAATCAATCTTTTAACTTTGCAGATGGAAAAGTTATAGCAAGTTATGGAACTGCAACTGCAAAACTATTAGAAGATAGAAATGAAGTTGATGAAGCTGGAGAACCTTTATTAGATGAAAAAGGAAATCAAGTAGTTACAAAAGGTTTAAAATCTCAAAAAAAAGAAATTATAAAACAACAAGCAAGTGGATTATTAACACCGACAGATTGGTATGTTATTAAAGCAACTGATGTAGCAGAATATAATGTTCCAAGTGCAGTATCAACTTTTAGAGCAGATGTAAGAACTAAGTCAAACGAAATGGAAACTGCTATTGACAATGCAAGTGATGTAGATGCTTTAGCAACTCTTTACGAATATGTTAATACAGGCACAGAAGAAAATCCTGTTATGGAAAGACCATTAGGCGAGTTTCCAATATTGGAGATTTAATATGGCTTTTCTTATAGGTGGAGCAAATTCAGCAGCGGATACAGCATATAGTGTAGCCAACTCATGTAGGTTTAATATAGGTGATAGTGCAAAACTAGGTAAGACATTTGGTTCTGATGCTAATAGTAGAACAACATTTACAGTATCAGCTTGGGTTAAAAGATCAAAATTAGGTGCAACACAAGATGTTGTTTCGGCTTTTAGAAGTTCAGATGGAAAACAAACTGATGCAATTAGATTTGGAAGTAATGATGCTTTTGAATGGTACACTCATAGAACAAATGGTTCAGGAACATCTAGCATAGTGACAAATAGAAAATTTAGAGATATATCCGCATGGTATCATTTCTGTGTAAGGGTTGATACAACACAGAGTACAGATACGAACCGACTTAGAATTTATATCAATGGAGTTCAGGAGACCAGCTTTTCAGAAGCAACTTATCTAGCACAAAATGGAGAAATGCCTTGGGGAATTGGTTCAGGTGTTGAACATGTAATAGGAGCTGTAGGCACAGCTGAATATTTTGGTGGTTATGTAGCAGAAGTAGTTTATTTAGATGGACAATCAGTTGCTCCAACAGAATTTGGAGAATTTGATAGTGATAGTCCGACAATTTGGAAACCAAAAGATGTATCAGGATTAACATTTGGTAATAATTCTTATTATTTAGATTTCGAAGATAGTGGAGATTTAGGCGATGATGAAAGTGGAAATGGAAATGATTTTACAGAAACTAATATAGCCGCAACAGATCAAGCTACAGATACACCGACTAATAATTTTGCAACAATGAATCCTTTATACAATGCTTATTCCGATCCTACATTTTCTGAAGGAAATTTAAAAATTTCAGGTTCTGCTTGGACTGGTGCTAAAGCAACTATAGGTGTTTCAACAGGTAAATGGTATTGGGAAGTTAAATTAACTGGAACTATGGCTAATCATCATCATGGTGTTCAACAAGAAAATGTTAATGAAGGATCACAAAATCCACAAAATACAACAGGAACAACAGTTTTTTTTAATAGTGATGGTGGAGAAATGAAGAATGATGGAACAGCTACAACTGCTGATTATGGAACTTTAGATGATGGAGATATATTAGGTATTGCTTTAGATATGGATGCTGGAAGTTATGGACAAATAACAATTTATGATAATGGAAGTGCTATAGTAAGTAATTATGATTTAGTTTCTTCAAGCACTTTAGTTATGCCTTTTGCGTCTATTGGAGCAACAGCAGAATATAATTTTGGTAATCCACCTTATGCTAATTCGTCATCTGTGGCAGATGAAAATGGATATGGTGCTTTTGAATACGCACCTCCTAGTGGCTACCTTGCATTATGCACAAAAAATTTAGGAAGTGATGGAGGTTAAATGGCAGTTTATACATCAATAGACGATCCAGAAGCACATTTTCAGGTTCAGTTATATACAGGAACAGGAAGTTCTCATGCTATTACTTTAGATGGAGATACAGATATGCAACCAGACATGGTTTGGTGGAAAGAAAGAGCATCAACTGATTATCACACAATTTCCGATAGTGTTAGAGGAGCAACAAAAAGACTTTGGCCAAATGTTACTGATCTTGAAGATACACAAGCTGAAAGTTTAAAATCCTTTGACAGCGATGGCTTTACTATGGGTACAAATTCTGGAGCCAATCAAAGTTCTCAAACCTATGTAGCTTGGTGCTGGAAAGCTGGAACAACATCAGGAATAACTACAACTGGCTCAACAATAACACCAATAGGCTATTCATTTAATCAAACATCAGGTTTTAGTATAGTAAGGTATCATGGAAATGAAACTGCTGGTGCGAAAGTTCCACATGGTTTAAATGCTGTACCCTTATTAATGATTCTAAAAAATATGAACAATGCTGAAGAATGGGTAGTATATCACCATAAAAATACAGCAGCACCAGAAACAGATCATTTACACTTAAATGGAACAGATGCAACAGCAGATGACAATACAATCTGGAATGATACAGTTCCAGATACAGTTAATTTTACTATAGGAAGTGATGATATAACTAATAAAAATGGTGAAGATTTAATTGCTTATATATTTAGTGAAAAACAAGGCTTCAGCAAGTTTGGCTCATACACAGGAAATGGAAATGTTGATGGTACATTTGTTTATACAGGATTTAGACCAGCTTTTCTTATGATAAAGCAATATGATGCAGCAGGAACAGATTGGGTTATATTAGATAATAAAAGACCAGCTGAAAATCCAGCTGATCAATGGATTGCTCCAAATACAAGTGCCGCAGAAGTAGCTAATAATACAACTCCAAATTCTGCTGATCTACTGAGTAATGGTTTTAAACTGAGAGGCAGTGCTTCAGATGGAGCAAATGGCAATAGCGATGATTTTATCTACGCTGCCTTCGCAGAAGTACCATTCGTAAATTCAGGAGGCGTTCCAGGCAACGCGAGATAATTATGCTACAAAAAATTAGAATACAACCAGGATTTAATAAACAAGTCACAGCAACTGGTGGCGAGGGCCAATGGGTATCTGGAGACTATGTTCGTTTTAGATATGGTTCACCAGAAAAAGTGGGAGGTTGGGCTCAATTAGGAGATAGTACTCTTACTGGAAGAAACACAGCACTTCATCATTTTGTTAATGCGTCAGGAATTAAGTATGCAGCATTAGGCACAAACAGATTTTTATATGTATATTCAGGAGGAGCATTTTATGACATTACTCCTATTAAGGCTACAACAACTTTAACCAACGCTTTTACAACTACACAAAGTGATGCAACAGTTACTATAACTTTTGCATCTGATCATAGCATATCTAAATACGATATTATTCGTTTAGATAATTTTTCTACTATCACTGATTCTGATTTTGGTTCTAGTGATTTTGATGATACTAATTTTATGGTAACAACCGTTCCAACTTCCACAACAATTACAATTGAAATGGGATCAGCAGAATCTGGTTCAGGAGCTAGTACTTCTGGTGGAATAAGAGTTCAACATTTTTATTCAATTGGTCCTGCAGTTGAAGCATCAGCTGCTGGTTGGGGACTAGGAGCATGGGGTGGTACTGTAGCTGGAGAAGCTTTTGATACTTTAGATGGAGCATTAACAAGTTCTTCTACAAGTATTGTTTTAGATGATTCTACTGCTTTCCCTGCTACAGGAACTGTAGTAATAGATGATGAAAGAATTGCTTATACATCCAACACTACAGGTACAGGAACTTTATCAGGATTAACTAGAGGATCAGATAACACTACAGCTGCATCACATAGTGATGGAGCAACAGTAACTGATGCTTCTGAATATACTAAATGGGGTGCCTCACAAACAGGGGATATTATTACGGCCCCTGGTCTATGGTCCCTGGACAATTATGGAAATAAACTTATTGCAACTATTGTTGATGGTGCAACTTTTGAATGGGATTCAGATGCAACAGGTGCTACATCTACTAGAGCAACAATCGTTGCTAACGCACCAACAGCAGCATTACAAACTTTAGTATCTACACCTGATAGACACTTGGTATTCTTTGGAACTGAAACAACTATTGGTACAACATCAACTCAAGATGATATGTATATAAGATGGTCGGATCAAGAATCAATTAATGCATCAACTTCTTATGCACCTTCCGCAACCAATACCGCTGGTACACAAAGACTGGCCGACGGAACACGGATCGTGGCAGCGATTAGAGGTCGGGATGCAATTTATGTTTGGACTGATACATCTTTATTTATTATGAGATTTGTTGGTGCGCCTTTCGTATTTTCATTTCAACAAGTTGGAACGAACTGTGGATTGATTGGAAAGAACGCAGCAGTGGAAGTTGATGGATCAGCTTATTGGATGTCAGAGAATGGTTTCTTTAGATATACTGGTAAACTAGAATCTCTAGCATGTTTAGTTGAAGATTATGTTTACGATGATATTAATACAACTCCTAAAAATCATATTTATGCAGGGTTAAATAATTTATTTGGTGAAGTGACTTGGTTTTATCCTGGTAGTGGTGCTGCATCTAATAATAGATCAGTTACATATAACTTTATGGATTCAACACCAGAGCGACCCGTATGGACTACAAGTTCACTTTCAAGAAGTTCGTGGTTTGACTCCTCTATATTTGGAAAACCACATGGTACTGAATATGATTCAAGTGCTACAAGTGATGCAACCGTTGGTAATACGGATGGTGTTACAATTTATTATGAACATGAAACAGGACAAGATCAAATTAAAGCAGGAGCAAGAACTGGTATTTCAGCTAATATTCAATCCGGAGATTTTGATATATCAATGGGCCAAGGTGGTGGAGCAGACTTAAGAGGTGATGGTGAATATATGATGAAAATTAGAAGAGTACTTCCAGACTTTTTAACTCAAACAGGAGATGCAAGAATTACATTAAATTTAAAAAATTATCCAACAGATTCAGAAGCAAGTTCTTCATTAGGACCCTTTACATCTACAACAAGTACGGATAAAATAGATACAAGAGCTAGAGCAAGAGCGATAGCTTTAAAAGTAGATAACACTAGTACTAAACAACACTGGAAATTGGGTACGTTTAGACTAGATATACAAGCGGATGGGAGAAGGTAATGGCTAGAATAGTACAATCATTAACGCAACCTTTAGAAAAATACGATCAACAAATACAACAATCATTTGTTAGAGATGTTGATAGTATCGTGCAAAAATTAAACACATCCTTTCAACAGGATTTAAAAGAAGAGGCGGAAGCAGAAGCTTTCTTTATGGCATAATGGCTAATACATTCGTCAATAAAAAGGTAGATTTAACTAGCACGAGTGCTACGACTTTGTACACTGTACCTACAGCTACAACAGCTGTTATAAAATCCATCCTGGTATCAGATGATTCTGGATCAGGGTCCACGATTACTATAACAATAACCGATACAGACGACGCTGTTTTCAGCCTTTTTAATGTTAAATCGATCTCGGCCAGTGGAACATCAGAATTGCTGTCTGCACCACTCGTGGCTAAGGAAAGCGAAGTAATAAAAGTAACCGCAGCAGCTGCCAACAGATTACACGTAGTATTATCTGCGCTCGAAATTAAACCTAGAGTAGTTACATCATAGGCTTGATTTACTTGTGAAAAACAAGTATTATAATAAACCCAGGTGAAAATCCTGCCTTTAACAAACTAACACAAAATTATGGCTATAGATTACACAGGAATATCATCGTTAGAAACAGGTGCACCAGATATTAAGTTAACTGGTAACCAAGACCCCAGAGAACCTAATCAAAAATTTGCAGGTGGAGGACAGCGTGGCTGGATGGCCCAAGAATTAGCTATGGAAATAGCTGAAGAAGAATATGGAAGAGATTTTTATGACTTAAATGATTCTCTTCAACACAAAATTTACAATAGAGCATTACAAGAAATTGATGATATGTTAATGGATAAAATGGGTCGAGCTCAAAATAGAGAAGGCATACAAATGGCTTCTGCTGCTGATCCAATGTTGCAAGAAGAATACGACAAGTATGTTTTTGAAATGCAAGAGATGGGACAACAACCAATGTCCTTTGAACAATTTAGACAACAAGCTGTAGCTGGTATGGCTACTGGTGGGAGAGTTGGATTTAGACGTGGTGGTGACACTATGGAAAAAAAAGATACCAAAACTATATCGGCAGGTCACTCTATGGCACAGTTTGGTCATGCAGGTCATGGTGGAAAAACTGAAACTGAAGCTAAAGCTCATCAACAAAGGGGAATAGATACTCCAAAAAGAGGTCCAGGTTCTGATCCAAATTTAGGACAAACAAAAGTAGAAGCAGCAGGTTATCAAAGACAAAAAGCTGCAGAAAAAGAAGCAGCTGCACAAAGAATAGAAACTAAAGAAATGGATGTTAATGAGGATGGTAAGGTAAGTTGGCAAGAAAAAATTAATTATAAGCAAAGAGATTGGAGAGCAGATCAAGCAAGAAAATCTTTTAAGAAATTAATGGCTCATAAAATGAGGGGAAGCCCCCTTACATTTCCAAGCGTTTTCGGAGCATTCAAAGGACCAATGAGTGATGAAGATTTTGAAAAACAATATGGCGTAAGTTATGAAGAAGTTATGAATATGAGTCCAGCTCATATGCGAAGCATACTTGGTTCGTACACTCCAGGAAGTAAAGAAGTTATTAAGACCCAAAAACAAACGGATGATTTAAGAAGACTTTCAGAAGGTTTAGGAAGAGATGATTTACATAAACAAGATGTATGGGAAGAACTTTTTTATGGTGATAAAGGTCCACCTCAAGCACCTACTGGTGGTCCAAGCCGAGAAAAAGCTTTAGAAGATAGAACAGCAGATGATCCTTGTAGCGGACCTAACCCACCTGCATGGTGTCCACAAACACCAACACCACCAACACCACCAACACCACCAACACCACCAACTCAAGCAGATGATCCTTTTCAATTTGCTATGTCACAAGCTGACTATGATAGATTTTATAGAGATCCAACAGGTACTAGTTTATTACCAACTACTGGACCAGGCTGGTCATATACTCCTGGATATATGCAACATCAATTCGTAGCGGATGGTGGAAGAATAGGATACGCTGGCGGTGGAATAACAGATTTAAGACAGGGATATTTTTTAGGAGATTTAGTTAAGTCAATTACAAAACCTTTTAAAGGTATATTAAGAGGAGTTAAAAAACTCTCAAAAAGCCCTGCAGGTAAAATGGCTATAATGGCTGCGTTAGGTTATGGAACAGGTATGTTTGGTGCAGGTAAAGGAGCTGGTATGTTTGGTAGTGGAACTGGAAGTAATTGGCTTAAAAACATTGGAACTAAATTGATAGGAAGTAAAGGTATCTCTGTATTTCCAGCTGGAAGAGAACAAGGTTCAACAGGCTGGCTAGGAAAAATGTTTTTAAAACCAGATGCTACTAGTTGGTCCATGGAAAATATAAGCCCTTGGAAAGCAACACTATTTCCAGCATTAGCTGGTGGCATATACTCAGCTCTTTCTAATAAACAAAAAAAACCTGATTGGTTAATAGATTGGGAAAGAAGAAAAGCAGAAGCTGATGCTTATTGGGCTCCAAGATTTGAAGATGCATTTGCTCAAGGCGGAAGAATTGGGTATGCTGGTGGAGGAGATAAAGGACGTTTATTTGTTGATGAAAATCCAACAGTGCCTTTAACAGAATTTGAAAAAGAGCTTGCCTGGTTCATGGATAAAGATGAAAGAAGAAAAAAGTATTTTGAATTTTTAGAAAAGTTAGATGACATGTCGGACGAAAAGAAAAAAGATTATTTACATTATGGTCAAAACTATCCTTCAGCTGGAAATCCATACATAAGTAGAGCATTAGAATATACTGATGATCCTGTTTCCGAAGAATTTTATGAAACTGGAGAACACTATAATAAAGGCGGAAGAATTGGGTATGCTGGTGGAAGCAACAACGAAGATGAAGACGAGCAATACCTAGGAAGAAGATATGCTCAAGAAGGTGGGCTCATGGACCTTGGTGGTATGGAAAAAGATTATAGAGAAGAAGGTGGTTTTGTACCAATAGGTGGACAAGAACGAGCAGATGATGTACCAGCAAGATTAAGTAAAAACGAATTTGTATTCACGGCGGACGCCGTGAGAGCTGCAGGCGGTGGAGACATCGATAGAGGAGCAGAAATAATGGAAAATGTCATGGAAAATTTAGAACAAGGTGGACAAGTATCTGAAGAGTCTCAAGGACTTGAAGGTGCTAGAAATATGTTTGCCACAGCACAGAGATTAGAGGGAGTATTATAATGGCCGTACAAACAACAGTATTTAACCCAGAAATAGAATCTTTAGCAGGACAATATGCTAAACAGATGGGTGTACAAGCGACAACGCCTATTACAGAAGCCCAACTAGGGAAAATGGCTCCAAAAGTTGCGCCGCAAACAAAGTTGCAACAACAAGCAACTACATTAACTGGTCAAGGCATAGGTGCTTACGCTCCTTACGTAGGTAGAGCAGCCACAGGATTAGCAACAGCAGGACAACAATTAGGAGCAGCACAACAAGGTTTAGGTACTATAGGTGGATATGCAGCGCAAACAGTTCAAGATTTAGCAGGAGCACAACAGACATTAGGGGGAGTTCAACCATATATTGGTGCAGCTGGACAGGGATTAGCAGGGGCAGCTGGAACTTTAGGAGCTGCGGGACAAGAATTAACAACAGCTGGGGGAACAGGAGCTTTAGGAC
>Ga0208029_1000910_pt1 | contig 15147 bp, 22 predicted proteins | sample MalvireepMed_s12_FD_184242 | JGI IMG/M metagenome (GOLD analysis project Ga0208029, IMG submission 184242) | Marine viral communities from the Global Malaspina Expedition - Malaspina viral metaG DeepMed_s12 (SPAdes) (version 2) | ecosystem: Environmental > Aquatic > Marine > Oceanic | place... | reverse complement strand
CAAGTCAAGAATAAAGGAAGACAGATTTGCCAACCGTCAAGACTTAGTCAAGGGGTTCGACAAGCTAAAGCTAACCAACGAACTAGAAACTTGGGGAGACCTGAGAAAACAATCCTACGGACTTATTCTAGGAAAAGCTAGTGAAGCATTTGATATCAAGAAAGAGCCTGAAGCCATGCGTAACAAGTATGGTGGTGGTATCGGTGAGCAAATGCTTTTGGCTCGTCGCCTTGTGGAAAACGGGACAAGGTTTGTAACCATCCACTACGGCGGATGGGATATGCATGGAAATATCTCTAAGTCTCTTAAAGGTAGAGTGCCGCCACTTGACCAAGCACTCTCAACCTTTATTGATGACGTTAATGAAAAAGGCATGAACAAGGATATTTTACTTATCGTTACTGGCGAGTTTGGGCGCACTTATCGTATTAATAAGAATGGTGGACGAGACCACTGGCCCCAGCTAAGCACATTGATGTTCTCTGGTGGAGATTTCGAGATGGGCAGGGCCATTGGGGAGTCCACAGACAAGGCTGAGACGCCCAAGAGTGACCCCTACGGGCCGATGGACGTGACAGCTACCCTGTTCTCCCATTTCGGCATTGACCTCTCCACACAGAAGGTTGACTTTGCTGGTCGGCCCCGCTATCTTGTAGAGGGAGACGCGAGGGTGGTTCTGTGATAACTTTCACAAAAGAAGCTATATCTAAGCTAAAGGAGTTTGCTGAAAAGGAAACCGATTCCCCTTGGGTTAGAGTTGGGGTAAAGGGGGGAGGTTGCTCCGGTTTTACTTATAGCATGGGGTATACTGAAGAAGAAGACTACGACGAAGTTAAGCTAAAGAAGTTTGAACAGGACGGCGTCATCTGTGTTATAGACAAGGCCAGTGAGCCTTTTATAGCTGGTATAACTGTAGACTGGCATGAAGACCTAATGAAGCGCGGGTTTGTTTTTAACAATCCTAACGCAACTGGGAGTTGTGGTTGTGGAAAAAGCTTCAGCGTTTAGTTTTCCTAATCTAGCGACACTTCTTGTTTGTTCTTATTTGGATGAACAGAAGTCTTCAAAAGATGTGAATATTGAAGCTATCAAAAAGCACTTTCATGTAATTTATATGGAAGCTAGAAAAGCGAACCCATTTGTTGGTAGCTGTACCAAGACGATTATGAATGATGTAGACTGGAATTTTGTAGAGGAGTACAATGAAAAATAAAACCATAGCTATTAGTGGAGGGTTTGACCCCGTACACATTGGTCATTTACAAATGATTCAAGACGCCGCACAATACGGTAGCGTCATTGTTATTCTTAATAGTGACGCATGGCTAGAACAAAAAAAGGGATATGTGTTTATGCCCTTCGAAGAAAGAAAAGCAATCCTCGAAGCGTTTAGTGATGTCCATCATGTTATTCCGGTAGATGACTCTGACGGTACTGTATGTGCCGCCCTAGACCAGTTACGCCCATGTTACTTTGGGAACGGTGGAGATAGAGTTTCTGACAATGTGCCAGAAGTAAAGTTTTGCAAAAGATATAACATCGGTCTAAAATGGAATCTTGGAGGAAATAAAGTTCAGAGCAGTAGCACGCTCGTAACTCACGCTAAGGATTATGATTACAAGGATGGCGATTTGAAACAGCACAACGACCCTGAAAATCCCTTTAGGTTTGAAATTGGAGGAGAAGGTTAATGTCATCACATCTGCTCAGTAAAATGAAAAACAGCGTGAAGAACATTTCGTTTAAGTGCAATATGGACGCTCTAAGCAGAGGCACATTCCGGTTTACCAAGCTGAATGGCAGAGACCAAGGCAAAGTCCACGGCAGAAGCACTGAGGGGTTTCCTGAATGCGGCGATTCTGCTACGATTGATGACGTGCTTCACACGATAGGGTGTGATTTGTTTGGGGGAACAAAATACAAGATAACTATTCAAGCGGAAGAAATACCAGATGCCAAGCAAAAGAAAGCTCAAGAAGAAGAAGACTAGAGAGAGACTAGTCAAGAAGAGGGTTCAGGCTAGGAGGGCCGACATCCGTGAAGAAGCTCGGCTTAAGAAAGAAGTCGAGGATATTCAGTGGGAGAACAGGGAAAGGATTACCCCAATTAGGAACCCTAAGAATGATGAAGAAGTGTAGTAAGTGTGGTGAAGAGAAGCCAGCCACGCCTGAAGTTTTTTCTAGACAAAAAGCCGCTATAGACGGTTTTCACGCTTGGTGTAAAGAATGCCATTCTGCATACAGCAGCGTAAGATTTCAAACATTAAGTGAACAAGAATCTTTCCGAGAAAGAAAAGCAGAGGAAAAACGAGTAAGAGGGCGCAAGTACAAAAAACTACTGATTGAACATTTTGGGGGAAAATGCGTCACTTGTGGATACGATAGATGCCCAGCCGGTTTTGACTTTCACCATATAATTCCAGAGGAAAAAGAATTCTCCATCGGCCAGAGTTGTGGAAACTTCGCATATGAAAGACTGTTGAAAGAAGCCGAAAAGTGCATGCTGCTTTGCTCTAATTGCCATAGAGAACTACATTATAATGAATCAGAAGAATCTTCAGAAGTCGATAGAGATAGCGAAACAACTCTTCCCGACTTGCTATGCGAAGAGAGTGAAGTATCAGACGTTCCACTTTGCCTTTCTGTGGAAGAAGAATCGTCTGATTTCAATTGGGCAGAACAGAGTTGATAAACCATCCGCTAAGGCTTTGTACTTTGCGGAGAGGTTTAATATAGAAAAACAAAAGAAGTATCCCTACATACATGCTGAGATAAGCGCGATTCAGAAGGTTTGGAGTAAAGTCTACATAGATAACTCAGCCAGCATGGTGGTACTCAGGCTTTCAAAGAATGGCACACTACAGAACAGCAAACCCTGCAAGGGCTGTTCGACCATACTAACAGCGCTCGGTATTGAGGACATGTGCTGGTCGAATGCCAGCGGAAATATAGTTTCTGGCGATACAATTTTGCTCGAACAGGATATAATCTCTTAGGTGTGATATGCCAAAGTTTTATGTAGAGTCTGGACCCATGTTTGATGTGGTAGACGCTAAAGATGGAATGGCAGCGTGTATAAAAACAGTCCTGAGAGCAGCGACATCTGGGAAGCCAGCAAAATCTTCTAGCATTTTTATGGTTAATGAAAAAGGTTTTCTTAGAAATAAAGATGCTGTTGACACTTCTGAGTTTATTTCATACGACGCTAAAGAAATATTAAGACAGCTACGGGGATAATAATTACCCTCGTAGCTCAAACGGACAGAGCAACGGTCTTCTAAACCGTAGGTTGCTGGTTCGAGTCCAGCCGAGGGTACTAATATATAGGAGGAAAAAATGCCATCGAGAAGAGATAGCAGCAAAAGGTTGATAGTAGATTGCGATGGGGTTATAGCGGACAAAGACCACGGCGGCATATATGCAAACGCTGGGCCTTTACAGCACGGTATAGACCAAGTAAATAAACTATATGATATGGGCTTTGAAATTGTTCTCTTCACCGCACGGTATGGCGACAGGGAGAACGGAAATATGCATAGACAATACGAGAGAGGATACATTGAATGGGTAAATTGGCTGGAAGAACACGGTGTTAAGTACCACCATGCTTACATGGGCAAGCTCGCCGGTGTTTTGTATATTGACGACAAGGCGGCAAGAGTTGAAAGCGATAACGAAGATGGGTGGGGTCAGGTATGGAAAGAGATAGAGGATTTGGAAGGTAGAGACAGATACGGTCGGAAGATTATGTCATGAAACTAGACCATATTGCATACCGAGTGAAGAACAGGCATGAGGCGGCTCAGTTTTTCCGCCTCATGTTTAATTATGAGATTGGTACAGAGTTTGACATAGAGTTTGATGATGGCTCCAAGGCTGATTGCCATGTTCTTGTGCCGCCAATGAGTCCTGTTATTATGGTTCGTGAAGGGCCAGAAATTTTTATCTCCGATGGTAGTCCCGGCTCGATTGTGGGAGACTGGGTTGAAGCGCGAAATGGAGTTGGCGGTATACACCACATGGCGTACAGGACAAATAAGATAGACCAGATTTTTGAAAACTGGAAGGAACAAGGTACAGGGTTTTTGACAGATGGTATAATTGACTGCCCAGACGACAATCTTCGACAAATCTTTACCAAGCCGCTGGATTATTTGGGTGGAATAATCATAGAGCTAATCGAGCGGGGGGCTAAGGGCTTCTGCCAGAATTCAGTAAAGAATCTTATGGAATCTACTAGGGATTTAAAATGACAACCTATCAAATCGTTCAGGGCAAACACTATGTTAATGGTCAGTTTGTTTCTCCAGACCCGATATCTTTTAGTTATTTCGATAGCAAGAACCCTGCTACTGGAGAAACCCTTGGGTCTTTCCCAGAAGCTAACGCTCCGCAGGTAGAGAGCGTATATCATTCGGCCAGAGATTCTTTTTCGGGCTGGAGAGAATACAGCCGGATAGAAAGAGCAGAGTATTTTCTAAACCTAGCCGGTTTGGTCGAAGAACGACGAGAAGAAATCGCTAGAGTTATTAGTCTGGAAACAGGCAAGGTCTATAACGAATCCATTGCAGAAGTAAATGAAGCTCTGCACATGGCCCAATATGCTTTTAGCACAGGAAGAATGCCTTATGGAGAAGCAATCGCATCTGAACTATCTGAAAAAGACGCTTACATGCTTCGCAAGCCGAAGGGTGTGGTCGCAATTATTGCTCCTTTTAACTTTCCTTTTGCTATTGGCGGCTTCTGGTGTGCCGCACCTGCTCTGGTAGAAGGCAATACTGTAATACTTAAACCAAGCGAAGATGTTCCTTGGGTTGGTGAACTAACAGCCGAACTGTATCATGACGCTGGCTTTCCTCCGGGCGTATTTAATATGATTCAAGGAGACGGAAGGGTTGGCAATGGTCTTATTCAACAGGATGTAGACCACGTTTGTTTTACCGGAAGCGCAGAAGTTGGGATGCACGTTCGTAAAACCTGTGCAGAAAGCTGGCACAAGACCTGTTCATGCGAGATGGGAAGTAAATCGGCGGTAATTATTCATGAAGATGCGAATTATGACATGGCGATGGCCGCATGCTTGGCCAGCGCTTACAAACTATCTGGTCAACGCTGTGTGTCTGCTGGCAGGTTGATTGTTCACAGGAGTCTGTATAATAAATTTGCAGACGAGTTTGCCAACAGGAGTGGAGACCTTATAACAGGAGACCCGTTTGATGAGAGCGTTTTTTATGGCTCTTTAATCAATGAAAAACAGTTAGAGAAAGTTATGGAATTCAACAAAATGGTTGAGGATGACCCAGAGGCAGATGTTCTGCTCATGGGAACTAGATGCCATTCGGATGGACTATTTTTAACACCTACTGTATACCAGACGGAGTGGAGAGATGTACCCTATCTTAAACAAGAAGTATTCGGGCCTCATGTGGCAATCATTCCTTATGATACAGTGCATGACGCTATTCGGATTTACAATGACACTGACTATGGACTTGCTCTTGGGGTAGTAACGGAAAACTTTAAAGTTGCTAGAAGAATTCGTAACGAGTGCGACTTTGGTCTTGGCTACTGGAATGGCGGCAGCATTGCCGCTGAGAGTCACCTTGGATTCGGAGGGGTGAAGAAGTCTGGAAACGGACAGCCAAGCGCCGCTCGTACATTCAGGTCTGTTACTCACGAAGTTTCTTGGACTGTTAATCATGGAGATTCACTAAACTTTCCGCAAGGCATGACGACGGGAACTGATGAATGAGATTCTAGTATGCAATCCAAGATATTTCGACATCAGTTATGAAATTAATTCTTGGATGCGTATAGACAATGGTACAAACCCACAAAAAGCTAGTAAACAGTGGTTGAGCCTTTGCAACAAGCTGGTAGAATCTGGGGCAAAGCTGCATTATATAGAACCTCATCCTAATTTCCCAGACATGGTGTTTACGGCCAACGCCGGTCTCGTACATAAAAAAACTAAAACTGTAATCCTATCCAATTTTAAACACAAAGAGAGACAGGGAGAAAAACAGCTATTCAAAGAATGGTTTTTGAAAAACAGCTATAGAGTAATTGAGCTTCCAGAAAGCATCTGTTTTGAGGGAGAGGGTGACGCCTTATTTTTAGGCGACACCCTTTTTCTTGGTTATGGTTTTCGTACCGACCGAGCGGCGCATAAGATTATTGCGGACGTTTTAAACGTGAACTATGTGTCGTGTGAATTAATCAACCCCCATTTTTATCACTTAGATACCTGTTTTATGCCGATGAATGATAGAGTTGTTTATTTTAAAGATGCGTTTTCTGACTACTCTCAAATGACAATGATTGACGAGTTCATAAAAATTGGAACCAAAAGAGGCAGACTTGACATTCTCAACGTCCACGACGACCAAGCCGATGAGTTTATTTGTAACAGTGTTAACGTGAAAAGTTCAGTTATAACCCCTTCAGAGAATAGTCACCTATCTTTTGCTGGATACAAACAGCAAGTGTGCGACTTATCTGAATTCATAAAATCTGGGGGAGCAGCTAAATGCCTGACTCTCAAGTTATAGAAACGTTAAGAGAAAACATATTGGTTGACGGCTTTCATATAGTCGTAGACCAAACACGTAGTCTGGGTTCTTATGTGGTCGATTTAAATACGGGTAAGAGATATCTAGACTGCTATTCACAATTTGCAAGCCAGCCCCTTGGCTGGAAGCACTCAGCGTTGATTAAAGCCCAAGCAGAAATGGGCTATGCTGGCAGGGTAAAACTGGCTAATAGCGATATGTATTCAGAGGAATATGCAGATTTTGTAGAAAAGTTCTCTGAGATTACCCCCGATTTTAAGCACTACTTTTTTATTGAGGGCGGCGCCTTGGGCGTAGAGAATGCTTTAAAGGCTGCTTTTGATTGGAAGGCTAAAAAACTAAAATATACTCATACGGTTGACATTAATAACCTAGATATATTCCATCTTAAGAATGCCTTTCATGGCAGGACGGGCTACACACTCTCTTTAACCAACACGACCCCAGAGAAGACCGCGCTGTTTCCAAAGTTTAGGTGGACGACAGTAGAACCTGATTGGGAAGATATTGAACGCCGCATTCACGAAGAGGTGGCCGCAATTATCGTAGAGCCAATACAAGGAGAAGGCGGCGACAACCATTTTCCGCTAGAGTTTTTTACAAACCTACGACGGATAGCTGACGAACGCGACTGCCTTCTTATATTCGATGAAGTACAAACGGGCTTGGGCTTGACCGGCAAGATGTGGACATATGAACACTTTGATATTGTGCCGGATATGATGTGCTTTGGTAAAAAGACTCAGGTCTGCGGATTTTGCTCCACCGATAGAATCGACGAGGTAGAAGATAATGTCTTCAACACTAGCGGTAGGATTAATTCTACTTGGGGTGGCAATATTGTGGATATGGTTAGATTCAGATACATAATAGATGCAATTCAAAAGGAAAAACTTGTAGACAACGCTCACCATATTGGTTCGCACCTGTTGTGGTGTTTAAGAACTATCAGAGAGTTAGACAACGTGAGGGGCAGAGGGCTAATGATAGCCTTTGACTTACCAAGTTCAGAACTTCGTGACAGGATGGTTGAATTACTACAAGAAAATATGATAGTCCTTAAGTGTGGTAGTCGTTCGATTAGGCTTAGACCACCCCTGACATTTTCCGCCGAAGAAGCGGACGCAGCGTGTCGATATATACGAGAGGCGGTAGGAAAACTATGAAAATTCAAACCGTTGGAATAATAGGGCAGGGATTCGTGGGCGGTGCTCTGAAACACGTATTTTCCAAACATTATAAAGTACACGCCTACGACAAGATGCTTAAAGATTTGTCCACACACAAAAGCGTGCATGATTTGTCCAGAGCGTGTGATATAATCTTTGTTTGTGTTCCGACACCCATGAAACAAGATGGTTCTTGTGACGTATCAATAGTCAAGAATGTTGTTCAGGAAGCTTGCAGCACGGGTAGAAAAAATATCGTGGCAATAAAGTCCACCGTGCCACCCAACACAACAAAAGCTCTTCAAGCTCTTTGTCAGGACTCTCAAATTGTTTTCAATCCCGAGTTTCTTTTAGAAAGAAACGCTGAAGATGACTTTGAGCAGACAAAAAGAGTTATTCTTGGAGGCCCGCGCCCAGCAACAACTAGGCTAAAGCAATTCTATTCGCGGATATTCCCCGGTGCAGACATAATAAAGACAGACTCTACTATAGCTGAAATGGTAAAGTATTTAACCAATTCTTTTTTAGCTGTCAAGGTCTCTTTTGCAAATGAGATATACAATATATGCGAAAGCTTGAATATAGATTACGACAAGGTGGTCGAATACTCACTGTATGACGAAAGGCTCGGCCAAAGTCACTGGGCTGTTCCCGGCCCGGACGGTCACTATGGCTTTGGGGGAAGCTGTTTTCCTAAAGATATAAACGCCCTAATGCATCTAGCCCAAGTTCTTTGTATAAAAGCCAACACGATAGAGGGGGCTTGGAATACTAATCTTATGTCTAGACCAGAAAAAGACTGGGAAGAACTTAGAGGGAGGGCGGTCAGTGAATAAGCTGTTTATCTGTCGAGCAACAGTTGCTGCTAATCAAAGATATGATGAAAACAAACCAGTTATCGTTAATCAAGAGGACGGGGAAACAAAGTTTAAAGCCCATCGTGTAAAAATTAATGGCCCGTGTGAGATAGTTTACGACAAGGAATCACCGATAGAAACGACGGAACCCGGCGATGTCAGATGCTGGATTGAAACGGACTATGAGGTTATAAAAATATGTTAATTAACCGGAGGCAATCATGCCCACTAGTGAACAAGAAGCATTTAGTATTGTAGAGATACTAGATGAATATCTAGATGAAGGCCAAGCTAGAGAACTGACGGCTAGATTAGAACAAGAGATTGGACAAAAGACTGATAACGATTCACTTAAGGTCAGTCTTGCAATGCTAAAGGCTTTGTATTCTAAAAAGCCAAAAAGGATAGACTACGCAAAAAAGGGTCTCTTGTATTCTGTAATTCTATTCCACCACTTCGTAGTGGTTGTAAATGTTGCTGCATTTTTTGTGCTGCCATTTTTATACCCCCTTTGGGTTTGGATGCCCATCAACAGCTTTATACTAACCGTGACATTTACTAGAGAAATATGCCCTCTGACCAGATTAGAAAACTATCTCAGAACATCTCTGGGAATGTCCAGAGTTGGTGGGTTCATAGGACACTATTTCGCTAAACCCGTAAAGAAGCTTTTGAATAGAAAATGAACTGGCCCCCGGATGACGACAATCCTTCACCCCACCCAATGCCCTACGGGCAGGGTATAATACTACAAAGGCGTTCTACATAAAAAGGCGAGGAACCATGCAGGTAACAAGAGAAGATATCATAGAAGTCAAGTCTTGGATGGATATGTTCGATGTAAACTACGAAGTAGACTACACGGGCGAAGACGACATTCCACCCGCAGGAATTGTTTACTGCAACATGGAATGGATACCTGAATTTTTTGAAAAGTGCAGAAAAACAGATAGGGAATATGTAGTCGTCAGCGGATTTAGTGATTTTGGCCTAGCTCTACAACAGGAGCAGCCGGTATCAGTTGACCTTATCAGACATTTTCCCATGCTGCACAAGCAAATACATGAAGCGGGGTATTCGTCTGTGACAATACCCCCTCGTTGCAGACCAGAATTTTGTGATATACGACATAAGTATTCTGTAAAAATTAACAGCTTTACAACAGAAACTATGTCAGAGATACCAAGCAACATTAGAAAGTGGTATTTGTCAAACACGATGGTGCAGGAAGATAGCATTATAGGGTTGCCTTTTGGTGTTAATCAAGGTGCTTCCGAAATTATACCGACGATTAAAAGGTATGATTTTGAAGATAAGGAAAATCTTGCATACATAAACTGGCAAAACTACACAGACGAACGATGGAGGCTTAAGTCACAGTTTATTTCTAGAGAACTTCCTTGGGCTACGGTTAGAGAAACCTCAGACCTTGAGGTTGAAGAATTTTTAGACGAAATCGCACGGCATGTTTATGTTCTCTGTCCACAGGGGAATGGCGTTGATACTTATCGATTTTGGGAAACCTTGTACCTAGGCTCAATACCTATAGTTATAGATTGCCCTCTAGTAAGATATTTTTCAGGGCTTCCCATGCTGGTAATTAGCCAATGGGGAGACATAACGCCCGGTCTTCTCAAGGAACAGTACGAGACATATCTTTCGAAAGAAGAGTTATTTAGTTTCAATAAAGCCAAGCTTTCTTATTGGAAAGAGTTAATAAGTTCTAATGTTACAGAGGCGGTTGGGGTATGAATTTCAACATTATATCTCCGGTAAACCAGCTAGGATATGGCGTTGCTGGCGGCAATATAGTCAAAGCTCTGTCAGGTCTGGGGAATCTAGTCTCCCTGTGGGCTATTGGAAGGCCAGAGTGGCCGAACGAAGAAGACCATGAGCTTCTGACTACATGTTTCCACCATGCTGATATGCCGGATTTTGATGCGCCATGCATTAGGATTTGGCATCAAAACGATATGTCGCAATTCGTTGGTCGTGGAGCTAAAATAGGCTTTCCTATATTTGAACTGAATAAATTCAGTGAGATAGAATCTTATCATCTTGCCAACGTGGATAAATTATTTGTTTGTTCCGAGTGGGCTAAGAATATTGTTCTGGAAAATGTAAAAATAAACCCTAATAACGTGCATGTTATTCCGCTCGGAGTTGACTCCACAATATTTTCCCCTGTAACCAGCGGCAGAAAAGAAACGGTGTTTTTTAATTGTGGCAAGTGGGAAGTAAGAAAGGGCCATGACATTCTCTGTGAGGCTTTTGATAGAGCCTTTGAACCAGAAGATGATGTTGAGCTTTGGATGATGTGCGCAAATCCGTTCTACACCCAAGAAGAAAATTATGATTGGGAAAGAAAGTATAAAACTTCAAAGATGGGAAATAAGGTCAAAATGATTCCAAAACAGAAAACCCAACATTCTGTTGCCGATATCATGAGGACTGCTGATTGTGGAGTTTTTCCGGCCAGAGCAGAGGGGTGGAACTTAGAGCTTTTAGAGATGATGTCTTGCGGAAAGCATGTCATAGCCACAAACTATTCTGGCCATACGGCATTTTGTGACGAGGACAATTGCATGTTAGTGGAAACAAGCACTCTCGAAGAGGCTCATGACGGGAAGTGGTTTAACGGAGAGGGAGAGTGGGCACATATTGGCGATGAACAAATCGATTTAATCGCCGCTTATATGCGAGATATTCACGCGCTCAAACAAGGTGGTCATTTAGAACAGAATACTAGCGGAATAGAAACCGCTAAAAGGTTTTCTTGGGAAAATTCAGCAAGGCAAATTATGAGCATTGAATATGGCTAGAGTGAATGTTTATAAGTACTTTTCTCGTATAAATCAAGATGGCTTGCTTGTTGTTTCGCCGGATGGCTTGGAGAGAGTAGATGACAAATTTAAACAATGGGATATACATAGGTCGATAACAAAAGAATATGGAGAAATCGTAGACGAAGCAATTGAGAACGAATTTGCCTTTCAGAATTTTAAAAGCAACCGAAAATATAACAGCATCGTGGGTATGTGCGACGACTTTCAGTCTAGACTTTGGCTAGAGAGAGTAGAAAACGAGTTTCCGCAAATACTAAACAAAATAGAACAATTCAAGAAGAACGACACTATCGGAAATCCTTCCCTCTGGCATTCTGGTAAGTACGGAATGATTTCTCCAGACACTTTACACAGGATAAATACGCTCTGTGACGTTGAAAAATATTTTGATGGCCTGAATGACAAAAATGTAGTCGAAATTGGTGTAGGATATGGTGGACTTTGCTTTGTTTTATCTTCCTTCTACAATATCAAATCATATGAGTTGGTTGATTTAAAAAATGTAGTTGATTTGTCCGAAAAGTATTTGTCAGCATTGGGTGTTGAAGTCGCTTCTTGCGAAACAGAAGATTTTGACTTGACAATTAGTGAATTTTGTATTGCTGAGCTAGACAACAAGGGTATTGAGCAGTACTTTGAGAAGTATATTCAGAAGTCAAAAGCTATCTATATTATGATGAATCCAGCACCACTCAAATGGCCAGAAAAAAGACTAAGCGATTTTCACGATATGCTTACAGAGGATTTTGAAATTGAAATACATGAGGAATTTCCCAAAATGGTCGATTTCAACTATCTTATAGTCGGGCACAAAAAATAGGGGTTCTAAAATGCCATCTCCAGACAGGGATGAAACGAAGAAAAATTATATCTCTAGATGTATGTCTAGCGAAGAAGCTAAAAGAGATTTCCCCGACTCTTCTCAAAGAGTTGCCTTTTGTCATAGCAAGTGGGAAAACAAAGGAAAATCTTCCGGTGCAATTTTTATATACGAAGACCCTAAAACCGGCGAGCTTTTCCACTATAAAAGAAAGGGAGCACATAGGAAAAATGGAAGGATTCTAATTTTCATTAAACAGACGAGAGGTGAAATTATGTCAGACCATATTTTAAATAGGGCCGTTGAATCTTATGCGGATGAAAAGGCCGGATACCCGCCCAATTGCAACGAAGGGTATGTTGCGAAAGACGGAAAGTGCGTCCCTGTTCAGGAAGAAGATGCCGGGAAAATGTATAAGAAGAAAGCTGATAAGAAATCGGGAAAAGACAAAAAGAAGAATGACGAAGAGAAGAACGGAAAAGATAACAATAAGTGGATGAAGCACTAATAACACTACAACAAAGGAGATGAAAATGTTAGAATATCTTAGAAATCATTGGTTGTGTTTCCTAGTAGGAGGCGTGGTTGGGTACTGTCTTCACTTCTGCCCGTTGCTATGCAATTGTGCTGGAGTTTGTCCGGTAGCTGGCGCCGCTTGCGTCTGTGACGACTGCTCTTGCGACAACTGCAAGTGCGGCGTAGACTGCAAGGATGGCTGTGCTTGCTTGAACTGAAAGGTCAGGTAAACTGCGCCGGTCGGCGCAATCTATTATTCGAAAAGAAATTTAAGGAGGAAGGACCATGTCGCACAAGGCATTAGTGCGTCAGGCGGCTGTAAGCCATTTTCAATCAAAAATGGAAGAAGCCAAGATTAGAATGAGGGTATACGAAGAGCCGGTGGGTGTTGGAGAGCATCCTTACGTTCTTGCGGAATATCTTAAGGCTGTAGAAGATTATGAACACGCTGAAAGTTGTGTGGAAATAGTTCAAGCGCTGGGGTAACCCCATGGGTATTTTTTCTAAGTTCTTCAATAAGAAAAAGCTAGAGCCAGAGCCAGAATCTGAGGTTCAGTGCTCTCTACATTTTATTCTCCATGACAACGAAGACGTGGGAATAGAATGTGAGTGGGATGAAGAAAGCGTATTTAACCTTGCCCAACTCATTTACTTAGTCAATAATGGATTTTTGGCTGAAGAGCTTTTGAAAATCATAAAAGACTCCTGCATAGAAAATGATAACGAAAAAGATTACATAAGATTGCTAGGTTTTTTACAAATAGTGACATCAGGACAGGCTCTGGGACAAGACGGTGGTAAAAACCCCCTCGTCAAACCCACTCAGGTTATTGGCACATCTCTGGACGATACTAACATTCCTATATAGCTAGGAGGCTACCATGTCGTCGGCTAAAAAAATTGCTTGGGAAAAATGGGAGGATGAAGTAGAACAAGCTTCTTCCGCGAACCCCCTTTCTCACCTACAGTCCAGCGCAAAAGAAGAAGAAAACGAAGAGATTGATATCACAGAGTTATACTCTGGATTTATATCGGAACTTCCCACGATTGTTTCTACTCCGGTTGGCATGTATCGCCTACATGACCGGATGAGTCCAACCAAGCAATTTGACTGCTGGATGGGATACACCAACTTTGATATCACAGAAGAAGTAAAAGATATAATTGAATCCATCGGTGGTGTTGAGGTTTTAGTAGTTTTAACTAGATATAGATTCTTCTTGGGCGTTGCAAAACTGTTCAACTTTAGAGATGTCAGGGTTGAGGTTGAAAACGCGCTGTGCAATATTCATATTGAAGAAGCCAAAATCGCAGACGAGTCTGTGAGACGTGAGGTTGAAGCCCTACAAAAAAAATTAAAGGCTGAGAGCAAACACTGGGCTATCTTCGTGTTTCCAAACGGTGAACTCGATTATACTTTTACTAATGATAAAGATGACGACGCCTTTTTAGAAAAGATGATTGTTTACAACGAAGCTAGAGTTATTTCGGGCGGAATAGTTGTGAACTCAGAAGACTAATGGAAGTGGAACTTGCTTGTTATGATAGAATCTCAGACTATGATTCGATTCTAAGCAGCATCTTTACTGGCACAAGATGCACGGCTAAGTGTATCTCTGTACCTTCCGGGCTTGTTTCCAAAACCTCCTTCTTCAAAGAATATCTCGACATTTCTGCTGCCGTAGACTTTCCTTACGGTCTGAGCGAAACGTCGGTTAGAATTCACGAAATAATAGTCTCTATCAGGAAAGGGGCCAGTCTGATAGACCTCTGCATAAACAGTGCGGATGCCTCTGAAGAAAATTGGGAAGCTATACGAAAAGATATGAGAGCGTGCTTAATGGCGTGCAAAGATAGCAATGTTCAGCTTAGACCAATCATAGAGTATAGGCTTCTTTCTGAAAAAATTATTTTCCCTCTGTGTGGCCTTTTTGTGAAAGAAGGGGTCGAATATGTAGCAAACGCCACCGGAACTATGGCGGATGATACTTTAGACAATGTAATTATTTCTAACAGAATTCAGTCAGAAACAGGAATTAAGGTGATAGCGTGTGGGAGAATATGGACACCTGCGCATTTTGACATGTTTAGAGAAGCTGGGGTACATTCTATTAGGTTAACATCATCACGATTAGCTGAAGAATTTCTCAGAAATGGTGTATAATAGTTCGGATTAGGATTCTGTATTTTGGACATAAAGGACAAATATCGCCCCAGCCTAGACATGACGCCGCATGAAAAAATCATTTCCCTTCTGGTTGGTGATTTTGATTCTGTGCCAAAACTTCATGTTCCTAACGCTGGGCATTTTTATTGGAGGTCATCAAATGGCAACGACAAATATGGTTTTTTCTTCTCATACTGAAAC
>Ga0208029_1000899_pt1 | contig 15264 bp, 19 predicted proteins | sample MalvireepMed_s12_FD_184242 | JGI IMG/M metagenome (GOLD analysis project Ga0208029, IMG submission 184242) | Marine viral communities from the Global Malaspina Expedition - Malaspina viral metaG DeepMed_s12 (SPAdes) (version 2) | ecosystem: Environmental > Aquatic > Marine > Oceanic | place... | reverse complement strand
ATTGCCCACCACATCATAGGAGGCATTATCCGCTGTCGTATAATAACAGGCATGAGGTTTTTCAAAGACAGAAGAGTCTGCCCAGGCCGTTCGTGCCAACGTTCCAGTATACCAGATCGGTTTTTTGAGCATCACGGACTCTAAATAATTATAAGTCACGACTCGATCCACCACCTCCGAACCTGAACTACAATAATACCAGCTGACTTCTCCAAAAAGATTATTGAGTCCGGCGTTAATTAAATCTCGAGGGGTGAAATTTAAACCCTCAAACACATGATCTTCAACTAAACATGGCATTGATTGAAGTTGACCTGAATAGCTAAAGAAACCATTTTCAGACATCCAGAAAGCAGTCCCATCCACTTCCATGCAGGCGTTCTTTCCAATGAGTCCACAGTTCGTTCCCGCGTGTTCAAAAGAAAAGGTAAAGGGCTGACCAACAAAACGCATTAGAAAGATGGCTGTATCGGTCCAAATATACATGGTGTCCCGACCTCGAACCGCTCCCATGATTCTAGAACCCTGGGCCAGTCTTTGCGTGCCCGCGGTGTTCGTTGCAGTAGGGGCATAATCGCTTGTACTTTCTTGATCAGAGAACCTTATAAACATATCGTCTTGAGTTGTTGAATCACCAATTGTTGTTTCAGTTCCCAAGAAAATTAAGTGACGGTCAACGGGAGAGACAATCATATGTCTCGAAGCCGTAGGGGCTCCGCTAATAATCGTTGCTCGATTTTCTGTAGGGTTAGCTGCTGCTGCATCCCATTCAAAACATTGAGCATTATAAATTAATGCAATGAGTTTAGTTCCATAGTTATCGAGAACCCATAAACCCGGATCAATAGTATAGTCGGCTGATGACGCTTCGCCCCAGCCAACGTAGTCTGAGATATTCGTTATCGTGGCACCGGCTGTATGTTCCGCTAAAGTAGTTCCATTTTGTGCACGGGCTCCTCCACTTAAAATTCCTGTAGCTGTATCGTTAGCGGTAAAAGAAATATCCTCTGTGCCTATTCTAATTTCTCCTGACGTTGGAAAAGCGGATGAGTCTGTTAAAGTAACACTGGTTACACCAGCATCGGCTGCAATAGTTGACACGAGAGTTGTGGTTGCCGCTCCGGATGCACTTCCTGACCAAGTTCCTGTTCCAAAACCATACCCCCCTAATTGTTGAGAAGGTCCTACACTGTAATAACATAATCCTGTAGCTGATCCTGAATTGCTTAAAGGGGTTCCTGATTCAGTACTCGCCATTGTCACTTCAATTGTGGTAGAGGTCGGCGCAGACGTGACCATAAATTTTATATCTTCAAAAGAAGCATCAGTATAAGTGGAACCAACAGCCGTCACTCCGCTAACGCCATCCATTAAAACAATATCATCATCGATTAGACCGTGAGGACTTGGAAAGGTTATGGTTACAGTTGTTGAAGAAGAGGTGCTCGTGAAGTCACAGCCTGCAATGCTGGTTCGAATAGGGTGGATATCATAGAACTGACCTCCTGAATAAACATATAAAATTCGGTTGGTACCAATCGCAGCATATTTAACTCCTGCGTTATCGTCCCAATGGTGTAAGGCTCGACCGGCTCCCGTCAGTTTATCTTCGCCTAACTGGTCCCAGCCTCCTATTTTTTCAGGCGTCCCATATCGAAAACGTACGTTATCTCCTCCTGTCCACTGCCCTTCGGCACCGGTCGGAGTCACTTGTTTATTAAATCCTGGTAAAAAGCTTACTTTTTGTAACATAGAAAATTCCGTTTATCCTATAAATTCTGGGACCCTAATAAAAATGAGTCCAAAAAATTTTGGGTCTTTAATATTACAATTATACTAGATTAGGGGGGATATCAACACGATTATAAGTAGGCGTAGAAGACCTTTGTGGTGGAAAGATCCCCCACACCAGCTTTAATTATATTTTATTTCTTAAGAGGAGGCAACTTAAAGTTTTTAAACCAGCCTGGAAGTCCTACATGAAGACGCTTGTCAAAGAGGTTCTCTTTAGCTCCTGATGTCTTGCGATCATTATAATGTAAAAAGACTTGAATGCATTCTTTACCTTTAAATTTATTTCTCCAATGCTCTAGTTCACAGCCACGATAAACCAGCATATCTCCTGGTTTTAAATCTACCTTTATACCTTTGAGTCCTTCTTTTCCAGAAGGCTCTAGATAGATTGGCCAGGGATCTCCTCCAAGATTCATGGTGGTGGATATCTCACAACTAAATCGATCTTTGTGTCTTTTAAGAACATCCCCATGTTTATATATCCTGGCAAAAGTATAAGCCGGATTCAATTTTAATCCCGTAGTCTTTTCCATAATGGGTTGACACTTCAACATTAAAGTTTCCATGGCGATGTCCGAGTAATGAGAATAGGTATGGGGAATCTGACCATCCGCTCCTTCATATTCCCCTAATAATGTTTCATAAGGAGAAATGTATCTAGTTTTTCTACACGTATCATAAACCTGTTTTTTAATAGAAAAATAATTGGCTATAAAGACAGCTAACTCTTTGGAGATAGCTTGACGAATAATTACATATTTATCTTTCTTAAACATTTCTCGCCATCTCTTTAGGGATAACCGTGATGTTCCAATGGATAAATCTAAAGGGTGCTTTACCGTGATCTACTGCGTATTCATGTTCCATATATCCTGGAAATATAATTAAGGTTCCAGGCTTAGGTCTAAAATTAACTAGCTCTGTGCCATTAAAGATGCCTTTTAATTCTGGTTTCATTTTTAATTTAGTAGTTCGTGCACCTGTTCTTGGATCATGGAAAATAGGATAAGAAGTTTTTTCACTACATTTTAAAAAATAAAATCCTGATACATGCTGATTCCAATGGATATGCGCTGAATGATGGCCTCCACCTTTTTTAGAAAATTCCTGTACCCACATCTCAGAAAATATAGTTTGATATTGTTTCATATCATAGCCATGATGGTCTAAAAATTCCCAAGACTTTTGACCAACATAATTTCTTAGATCTATAAAATCGTTATCCTTGACTAACGGTGTTGAATGGTGGGTGGTGCCAAAATCTTTGTTAATTCTAATATTTTTTTTATCTCTTTTTCTGGCTTCTTTAATATATTTGTCACTGGCTTTGTTCAAGGACTTAACAAATTCAGGTTTTTCTTCTGACCATATAGGAGTTTTAAAATATTCGTTTATATACATTCGTCACCGTTTGTGAAGTAATTAAAATTTATAACGTATCGTATTGGTTCTTTTTTAGAAGTAATGGCTCTGTGTACAACGTCTGTGTCAAAAACCAACATTTTATTAGCATCAGCTTTTATAAATGTAGTTTTATTATTAATCTTTAATTCAGTTCCGCCGTCACAATCGTTTAAATATAGAATAGCAGTTTTGCACTTGAAATCATAATCAGTGTGCCATCCAGATGTTTTAAATAACGCACTGATAGACATATTAGCTCTAATCTGTATAGGGGCCTCTGCATGTAATTTTTTTAAAATAGGAATAATGTAGGGGGTGTAAAATTCGGACTGGGGAGCCATGTAGTTATAAAAACAATAAGTAAAATACATTTTATCAGTAGGGGTCATACGCTCCCTTCTTCTCCACGGAAAATCTTTATTCATAATTATGTTTTTAATCTTATCGAAAAGATCTTTATCTAAAAATTTTTTATGTGTTTGATATTTCATTTAAATGGATATCCTAAATGCCATAAGACAAGTGAGTATCTCACTCCTTTAGTTATGGGTTTAACTCTATGCCAAACAAATGATGGAAAAACAATGATACTTCCTTTAGGCAATATTTCCGTTGCTTTTCTTAAATGTTTAGCTTCATCTCTGTGGGGCGGATCGTATTGTCTAAAATCAAATTCTAATTCTCCTCCGCTATATTCTGAACCATCAGTGAGTTGACAGGTCATAGATAGTTTTCTAATCTTTCCATGTGAAGGAGTTTTAGGTTGGTCATAAACTTTGTGGTCGCTATCACAGTGCCAATCGTAATATTGATTAAGTTTATACTTTGTAAATTGGCACGATTCTGATCGATCCCATTCAAAATTCCACCCAGCTCTTCTGTTTGCTTCATGAACAAAAGGATGTATTTCTTTATAAATCCAAGTATCGTTGAGCCAGACTAAATCCGAATCTCTTTTATATTTTACATCTCTAACTTCTTCTTTGCTTAAAGGTTTTTTATCTAAATTTCTTCCTTTACCATATCCACCTGTAATAGCCATCGTTTCTTTTTGAGCTAAAGCATATTTAATAACGTCATCACAGAATCGTGGTGTCAGTGCCGATTTAAAATACCAAAAATAATTATATAAATTCATGAGTAATGGTTAGAATAAAGTTAAGTGAATCCTTTTGAGTGTTGGTGATACAATACGTTTGCGTCGAGGGAAACATGATAAATTTATTATCCGTTAAGGGGATATCCCAAGTTCTTCCTGCTCTTCTATTATCATCATAGTATATTCTAACGCTGCAATCCTTAACCTTTACCCCATACAACAAGGTGTAGTCTGGAGAATTTCTTAAATTTACAGGATCGATATTAAGTAAAGGAACGGAAACTTCTTGAGGTTTATAAATATTTCCCCATGTTTTTTTATTAATTAATTTAATTTCATATTCGACATTAATATGCTCTCTTAGATAGGTATTAAGTTTATCCCATTCCCTTGAATAAGGAAATTCTTCATTATTGATTTGTGATTTTAAAATGTCTAGTTGAAGTTTATTACGGTCTATTTCAAAACCTTTTGGCATCTCAACATCACCGTAATAGAGTCCTATTTCTGATAATACTTTCTTTTCCATATCCACCAGCTATGGTTTATCGTATTTTTTTTAAATTGTCTATGGAGCTATTGCTCTGTTTTATCCCAGGATTTATTTGATTCATTCCACTCATAATGATGAGTTTCTGATTCTGCACCTAAATCTGGAGCATCGCCTATTGGCGATTGCCATCTAGCATCTGTAGTATTCTTAACCCAAGAAGCGTAAGGTTGTTTAGGCCAAAATATGTTATTATCCTCATCCCAAGTATAACCTATCCCTGCATAGTTTCCTCTGAATGCTTTAGAATTATCGCCGGAATTATGTTTATTTTGGAATGTATTATAAGATGTTTGAATCCACATTGGGGCAGGCCAATTATTGTGTAATTGTAAATGTTGTTGTCCTACGGATTCATCTTCTTTTTGATCACCGTTCAACATATCTTTATTGTCTAAAGTTAATACTGAAATAACTTTTGAGTTTAAACTTATTTTTGCAAAATGTGCCATAATTTTATTGAAATTTGTATCTTATTATTACTATTCCTGAGCCCCCTGCTCCGCCAGAGTTTCCACTGAAAGCACCTCCACCTGAACCACCAGTATTTGCTGTACCAGCTGCTGCGGACTGACCTGAATCATGAGCCTGTCCTGCTCCGCCTCCGCCTGGAGTTCCTGCACATGATGGGTAACCTGCTCCACCAGAGCCGCCTGAATATTCTGTATCGGCTCCTGAAATTGAGGTATTAACATGCGCTCCTCCTGTTCCTCCTGAACTCCCTTGACCTGCACCAGCTGCTCCGCCTGCTCCGCCTCCTCCACCACTTGAATTATCTCCCGCTGATGCACACGCTGCGTTTGGACCTCCATTTTGTCCTTGAGGGGGAGTTGTTGGAGGGGTATTTCCTGCTCCTCCTGCGTCTCCCGTTCTTCCACCTCCGGTTCCTCCACCTGAACCACCAGTTCCACCTACGATAGCAGGAGATGAGGGATACATAGCTCCACCTTTACCGCCACCTGCAGAATCTATTGTTGAAAAAGTTGAAGTTGATCCTTGTACACCTACAGTAGATGATGAGGTTGCACCTCCTCCTCCAACTGTAATACTATAAGGAACTGCGGTCACTGTAATTGAAGTTCCACCTGGATTACCATCTAAAGGAGAAGCGGTATAAGAGTCTACTGGACTTTTATATTCTCTAAATCCACCTGCTCCACCAGGACCTCCTGAATTAACATTAGGAACACTGGCGCCTCCGCCTCCACCTGCGACCACCAAATAGGATACTACATTATTAGCAGCATCGCCAATTTCGGAAACACAAAATGTTCCTGGTCCTGTAAATTTATGAACTTTATAATCTCCACAAGTTGCTCCTGCACAAGGAGTACCACCTGTCGCTGTAAGAAAATTTTCTGAACCAGTTGGGCTTGCTGTTACTGATTGTTGAGTTGCTAACCACCCTTGAGTTGCGTCTGCATAGACTAAAAGTACTGACTCCCCTTCAACTTCTAAAGTGGGATCAGAGGCACTGGCACCGCCAATGTTCTCTGAACCATTGGGTGCTATAGTGCACGCATTGGTTTGAAAAGTTCCAGCATAATCTTTAATACCTACAATATCTCCCACACTTGCCGCTGGTAAATTTACTGTTACCCCGCCACCTGTCGTATTAACAAAATAACCTTTACCACTCTCTGCTGTTACAGTAGAGGTGTGAATACTTGTATCCCAATCAACGGTTCCTTCTCTGCCGGCTGCCACAGCAGCGACAACGCCCGATGCTCGATAGGGATTATTTCCAGTAGGACCGCTCATAAATTTTTATCTCCTTTTATTATAGTGTTTGTTCTAAATAACTAATCACAACATCAACATCTCCTGCACTAGCTAATTTAGCTGAAAGCACATCAGTTGCTTCAAGCACAATTCTTGTAGTGTGTTCAAATGTTGCGTTGGCAGCTAGAGCTTGATCAGAATAGATTTCATAATCATTAGCACCGGCATCGTCTCTGATATATAGATCAAAAGTTTCTGCAGCCCCGGCCGTTTCGCAAATCGATAAATTAAGTACCGTAAGAGTTTTGCCTGATGCTGCTGTAAGTAAATCTACTTCACTATTTGAAAGCTCTTTTACTAAAGCTACTTTCATTACTTCACTTGCCATATTTTCCTCCTATTAATTTAAAATTAAATATCATATTTAAAATCCCATTACTAATACTTTACCTGTACTTGAAATATAAGGTGTCATCGCTGGATTAGCAGCAATAGTGACTGTATCGGTAGCTGCGGCTGTTGTTGTTATCCCATTGCCTGCCGCTATCGTTGCAGTATTTCCATCTGAAATGGTTTGACTAGATCCAGACGTTCCAGCTAAAGTAAAACTCGTCATGGTTCCAACACCAACATCAATAATATTTGGATTGGTAGCATCATCGGCTGCTGCATATAAAATTTTGTAACCTTTCTCAGTAGTTGACCATGTAACACTGTTGCCTGATCCAGTAACATATTTAAATTGAACAGTGTAAGCACCTGATGTGCTATTTTTAATTATATAAAAAGTTTGAACGTCCAGAGGGATAGTTACAATTTTATTTCCTGTAATTGCTTGAGCAGATACTGCTCCTAAAATAATAACTCTGTGGGCAAGAGTTGCTCCTGCTGTTCCATCATTTACAGATAATGTAGTTGTATTGGCTCCTGCACCAGCAGCGTTAAGTGTCTGAACAATGTAGCCACCGGAAATCTGTTCCATAATATTCCAGTTTGTGTTAGTGAGAGTCCCCCACGTACCAGCCTTCTCGCCGGTAGTCATGAGTTGAACTCCTAAAGCCGTATAATTTGAAGCCATATTTTTTCCCTATTAAGCCGCGTGTGTATCTTTTGTATATGATGTAGAGCCAGTTATGTCAACACTTGTATAAGACGTGGACCCGGTAACAGCCCCAGTTGTATAGGACGTGGACCCGGCAACAGCAGCAGTTGTATAGGACGTGGACCCGGCAACAGCACCAGTTGTATAGGACGTGGACCCAGTAACCGTGTCATCTTCATAATGTAAAGGAGAAACTATTCCTAAAGTAGTTGTTGCTGACTGTCCAGTAAGCCCCATTACTTGATCTGTGGGTGTAATAGCTCCAACTGATGTTGTAGCAGAAATTCCAGTAAGTCCCATTACTTGATCTGCGGGTGTAATAGCTCCAACTGATGTTGTAGCAGAAAGTCCAGTTGGTTGAACCAGTGGATTTGATGAAATAGTAACCGATCCATCAGAAAGAGTAGCTGAAATTCCAGTTAGAACAGTTGTATTACTTGAATCTATAGTTGGCGCTCCATCAGAAGAAGTCATTGAAAGTCCTGTGAGAGGCACACCAATTTCTATATTCACCGATCCATCAGAAAGAGTAGCTGAAATTCCAGTTAGAACAGTTGTATTACTTGAATCTATAGTTGGCGCTCCATCAGAAGCGGTTAAGGAAATACCTGTTAAACTAGCAACTGTAAGTTGAGTAGTAGTAGGTGTTCCTAAAGTTGAAGCTGATGAGAGACCTGTAACAGGAACCGTTATTGCGGACTCACCCCAATTTTCAAATCCCCAGGTATCCCTTCCCCATCCAACTTCGTTAAAAGCTGTAACACTTCCAAGTGATGAAGTTGTTGATAGACCCGTTAAAGTAAGAGTGACATCAGCTTGTTCACCCCAGGTATTCTGACCCCAGGTGGTGTCGGCTTGATTCCAAGTATTAGCCATAAGGAAGGACTCCTTACGCTAGTTGTATGATCGCTGTTGATGCGGCTGCTGCTGGAAATTCAATGGTGAATGTTCCACTAGTAACTGTTTTGTCCCCACCAAAATTGATAGCAAGAATTGATCGATTAGTAGTGAATCCTGTAATGGCAGTTGTATTGTAAAGTAATAATCCTCGTGCAGTGAAGCTAGCCGATGTCCAACTGGTATCCGCAAAATCACAAACTGCTGTATCACTATCTAGAGTGACATCAATATTTGTTAAAGTATTTCCTCCACCTGTATATCCTGAAGATGTAGTTGTAACTTCATAAGTTGAAGTCGGATCCGCAGTTGCATCTGCAGGTGCAGCATAAACTGTTGTTGATTTGCTTAATGTTGCTGAGTTGCTCGAATAAAGAGCACATTTAATAGTATTGCCTGCAGCTGTACTTCCAGAGGCATTTAAACAATGTCCTCCCTGTAAAATTTCTTCTTTGAAGCTGTTACAAATTGCTGATGTTATTGCCATGTTTATCCCCTAAATTATGGTGACGGTGATTTAACTGGGATACGAACTGTACCATCAGTGTAATCGTCCCGTCTTCTTCTTCCGAGTTGTACTCCTGCAAACTTCTGTACTTCTTGTTTATACTTGTTGTCGTAAAGTGTCAACATATCCATAGGTCCCTTTAAATATCCAAAAGCCTCTGTTAAGCAGCCATATAAAAGGCCACTCGCAAAATATCTGCTCAGATAAGTCCCAGAGGTACTAGTCACTAGACTCGTAGGTTGTGCATTATAATATATTCTAAAAGCATAAGTCGTATCAGGAGTAGGAGCTAAAAGAAGCCCTCCTGAAGTAGAATCAGTTACTCCTGTGGCTCCTCCAAACATTGCATAATATTTTGGTTGGCCGGTAACGTCTTGTCCAGTAAGACCTCCTGAAGGTCCTGTTAATTTTGCTACATACTCCCTTAAATAAGAGACATCTTTTTTCTGTAAAAAAACTGAGTTACCTGTCGTCGCGGACGTAGAATCAAATACTTCAACCGCTCTTACAAAGAGAGCGCCTGCTGGATTATTAATAGTATTATTATCTACGGCAAAATTTCCAGTTGCCATTTTTCTATCAGAATCCATAGGGAGATCATATAAAATTCTATTTTCTGCATTTCCTATAAATCTGCTTAGAACAGCACCACTAAAAACAGTACTGTCTACTTCGGTATAACTTCTAATGTCAGCTTCTAATTCTGAGAGTGTATATGTAGCCATAATTAATACCCCCTTTGTACAATAGTGTTACAGCTTGAGCAACTCTTCATATATCTTGAATGAGTAGTGCAGTGAGTTGGTTTTGGCTTAGGCGGTACCACTAGTGGAACCTCTTTTTTACCAAATAATTTTTTAATAAATTTAAACATTATGATCTATCGTTTACGGGTCCACCGAAAACGAAAAAGCCTCCTCCTGTTGCTATACTACTTGCAGCGTTTACTAAAGTAAAACTAAAACTGTTACTTACGGGTAACGTTGAAGGTTCTCCTGCATAAGGAATAGTACTGTCAATTTTTGTAATAATATAGGATCCATAAATTTTTGCCCCTGAAGTATGAGCTACTGCTGTTGTTGAAACCGGAGTTTCTCCATAAGAAGGAGCCGCAGTTCCTCGAGTACAGCCTGTTAAAGTATGCGTGCTTCGGCCAGTATATTGAATGGTTTCACTAGTAATCTTTCCGTATTGTAAAGAAGCTGAGTCTGTATTTGTGGCTTCAATGACAATATATCCTGATGTAGGAAATTCGGAACCATCGGTTAATACAATAGAAGTATCTGTTGCAGTAATAGTTGTGGCTAAAGTTGTACTTAATTCAAAAGTGGAAACGGCCACCCCTCCTACAGGATCTTTAACTTGATAAAATCTAACCGCATCATTAGTAGATCGCTGGTGTCTATTCTGGTTTACAATAACGGTGGTTCCTATTTCAGTTGTAAATGGATTATCATTTAAGGGAGCCGGCGTAGCGAAAGCTACTCGTGATGGTCTTGCTCTTTGTAAAGCTTGAGGATCCGCACTTGTTGGTTTAGGTTGTAACTGAGGTTGTTTAGGTTCAAATTCTGAAAAATGAACCCACGCGCCATTCCATTCCCTTACCATTTCCAGATAAGGAAAAGCTAATCCAGATCTATCTGAAATAGCAAGTGCATGTTTACCTGAAGAAAATGTAGTCATAATTAAGCATTAGGATAATAAACCTTAGGTGCAATATAAGTACTTGTAATATCGCCATCTTCTTTTACGGCTCTAGCCAATTCATCCTCATAATAAAGTTTTAATTCTTGTGATCTTTGTGGCACATTTTTTTGTGATAAATAAAATGCTAGTCCTGCTGTCATACAAGGTGCAAATCGATAAGGCACATTACTTGCATTCGTGTAAGCTCCAGCGTCTTGAATTCTTCGTGAATAATATAAATTTAATTTATTTCCGTCCTGGGCTGCACCCGGAGTTAAATATAAAGTTAACGTTGTTCGATCAATAAATCTTTGAATAAAAAAAGAAGTAGGAATTCCTTTAGCACTTTTATTAGAATAACCCTGATACTGAGATCGACTTACCTCAGTCATAGGTGAATCAATACTCGTAGAAGTAATTCTATAATTACATTCTAAAATATTATCCATTCCAGTCGCATGTTGGGTAACTGCATCGCCGCTTGAATGTGTGGCTGCAGTCGTACCATTAGATCCACGCACAGCTCCTGTAAGATTCGCTGCGCCCGTTGCTGCAGATTTTCCTGTGTATCTAATCGTTTCAGAGTTAACAGTAATCGTTCCTCCTCCTTGATCAGCGCCAGGCATGTCTGTAACTTCTGTTAAAGGAATATCGGTAACCGCTGCATTAATTCCTGCAGATAAAGTCGTTGTTAATCCTTGAGACGCTCCATCGGCCGGGGATCGATAAGATGTATAAACATTCGTTCCCTCGACTAAAGTAAAACCTTGATTAGCTATTTCCCAATAATGAAGTCCTCTATTACTCCATTCAGAAAATAAAAGATTTAAAGATCGTTTAGCTGTTTTTAATTGATAACCAGAAACGTTTTGTAGACCAATTCTTTCGTAAGCTTCTTCTACGATCTCATCAATCGGAAGAGTCTTATCAAAAGTGTATGAGTGAGAAGTAGTGTTAGCCATGTAACCCTACCCGTCATAATATACTGTTACACCTGTAATATCAGCTGCAGTTAAATTTACGTATGCACCCGCATTAAACAGTACCCCATTATCAGGAATATAAGGATCTATAGAAGACACTGCGCCTGTTAAAGGAATCGTTAATAAAGTAGTTCCTGTTATGGAAGTATTCTTAAAAACTATATTTCCAGCAGAAGCTTTACTTGTACCTGTTATTCCTCTGATTCTCGTTCTTCCGGCAAATACAGTTCCAGTAAGTGCTCCTGTGCCCAATATTCCTGCTTGAATATCAGTTGCAATAGCTCCATCAGAAACAATACTCGTAACCGTTAAATATTTGTTGGCAGAACTTACAGCACCTGCATTAGGACCTGTAAGATCCTCTGTTTGAGCATCTCCATTTCCATCAGTCCCTGTAATCGTGAAAGTATTTCCACTATTATCCGCACTTGAAGTTAAAGTTATTGTTTCCGTAAGATTTCCGTAAGGTCCTCCATCAGCTATAACTAAAGTTGTAGCTGAACCTGATGCAGATACCTGATCAGCATCGACACCATCCGGTTCAAAAAATTTCGACTTTACGTCTGAAACGTTTGCCATAATTCTATTCTCCTAATTCTCTAAGCTCCCGAAGGAGCTTAGAATAATTTTTTTATTACAGTTCAGTAGCTGCTGTTCTCTCTTTGCCTGCAACTAAATAGTCAATAGACATAGTTTTTGCTACAGCTTCACCGTTTTGTATAGTGAATGATAAAGCAATTTCTTCATCATCAGGTGCATTTGTATTAACACTAGTGCCCGCTAACACGTTGTCTTTATAGATAGAGAATTTACGATCCTTTGTAGAATAATAATATCCAAGAGTAGTCCAAGTGTCATCAGCCATTGTGCCCGCTGAAGTAGTTGTTGCTGTACTGTCCTTGTTCACTACCAAACTTACAGTAGTTGAACCATCTGATTTCAGAAAGTAAATACCATCTGTAATCGCAGCAACGGGAGTTGTATCCGTAATATGAAGTCCTACTATCATATCGGCTTGTGTAGCATCGCTTACTTTAACTCTGCATTTAAAGAAAAAATCTTTAGATGCATCAAATAAATACGATTCATACACGGCTCCAGAGCCACCAGCCCACTGTAAAGAATCAAAGTCATTATCTCCAGCTGCGTTGGTTAAAAGAAGAACTCCTCCATCCGCACTTGTTAGTGCTTCAGTAGCAGATCCTGTACCAGCTTCAGTTGTAGTAATGACCCAATCTCCAGCAGTATATTTATCAAAATCAAGAGTTTGAGTATGAAACTTAATTGGATCAGGTAGTTTTAATTTACCACCAGAACCAGTAGCAGTCACATTTGTAACTCCTGATGTAAAGTGTGTTGTCATAATATCAGCGCCTCCTAGCGCCAGTCATTCTTCCTAAGCAAAGAATAACCAATTTATGCATTTATATACTTAGTAATTAATCTATACCCCAAATTTTCATTTGGCGCAAGGTATCCCTGTCTAAATGTATGATTTTTGATAGCGCTTAAGTGGCTATCGAAACTTCGGCCTGGGCGTCGTTTATTTTAGTTTGAAGAGTATCTGCTTCAAACTCTTTGGCAATGATCTCTTTAATAATATCCTGAATTTTTCTATTAATTTCAATCATTCGAATATTATGCTTCCCTGACTTCAGGTGCTCCTGTTGCCACTCTAGTTCCAAGGACCGTTTCGTAGTGTATAGGTCTTCGGTCATCACTAACCTCCTCATAGGTTATCCATTTACGATCTTTCCTCGTAAATCCATTAGATTCGAACTTTACCTCATTTTTTCCCAGCTTGTCAAGGATTGATTTTTCAATTCCTTCAGCTGTGTCTTCAGCTGAAATATTAAAATCAGCAGAATAACCGTAAGCAAGAATCTGTACTCGGAAGTTTTTCATAGGTAATTTCTGTCTTTATAGTCAAAATGGGGCGATTTTGAGGCCGCCCCATTAATTCTCTTTAAGTATTACGCACCTTCAACACCGTAAATACCTCTAGGGTCAGATACGCCAAAAACGTATCTTGCTCTAGCTTTGTATCTTACGTTGCCAGTGTCAAAGTCCCCTTCCATCTTAGTAGTAAGAGGCGCTCTGTCAAAGTGTTTCATACCATTAGGTACATCTGTAATAATGTACCAAGAGTCTGTATCTGTTAGGTAGTTGTTCACTCTATAACCTTGAGGAATCATACCCATAGATTTGACTGCATTGATATCATTATCAGCAGTTCCAACTCTACCTTGAGATTTCATCAATCTCTCAGCAGTGAACTGATTAGCAGATGGGACAATCATCTTCACACCTTTAGCAGCAATTTTTAAACCTCTTTCATCAGTTAGCGCAGCGATATCAATTAACGCTTGCTCTAATGAAGTTTCGTTTAAATCCGCTTGCGTAGTAAGAGTATTTGAAAATACTCCTGCTATCGTTGGGTGTGCAGTACTAAATAATGAAACATTATCGCCTGAATCATAGTTATCTGTAGTAGGTAACCCTTGAATCAGAGGAAATACTGATTTCACTTGTTTAGTGTTTGCCATCGATCTTGCTAATGCTTTTGTGTATCTAGAAGAAAGTTTGTCGTACAGGTTATCTTCAATAGCTTCCTCAGTGATTGCAAAAGCGAGAGCAATTGTCTCGTTAGTGTATCTTGCTGTGAAAGTTTCTTGCGCTTGATCAAAAGCAACTCCAGATCCTTCTGGTTTTACTAATGCGTTAGCGAAACCTGACAACATAACTTCTTCTTCAAAAGCTCTGTCAGATGACTCAGTCGTATAAATCTCCGCCGACTGATTTTCGTATTGTTTGTACTCCAGGCCAAATAGTGCATTTAAACCTGGTTCTAGTTCTTTAACTAGCTGATTACGTGATATTGCCATGTTTTATGCTCCTATTATATTCCAACTGCGTTCGGCGCTAGAATGTGACTACAAATCATTACTCTCCATACACTTCCGTCTACGGATACGTCCTGATTGTCAGGATCTCTAGATATTCCTAATAACTTCACCTGATTTACGATAGCGCCTGTGACAGTGCCGAATGTGAAACCCGAAATATAATTCGGTGCTCCAGAGCCTGCATTGTCTACGATTGGTGCAGTTCCTCCTGCATCAGCCTGCGTAGTGCTCGTCAGATTTGTCCGCATTTCAAACATTGTATATGGATCGTCATTGACGAGACAAGTCATGTCTGTTGCAGCATTATTAGGTGCCCAGTTGGACCATGTTGGCTTATTTGTAGAAGGATCAGTATAAAACGACCCGTTTAGTGAACCTAGTGCATTAATAACTCCAGCGCCTGCCGTACCTACGACAACGTATCCTGAAGCTGCTAATAAAACTAAGTCATGATGGTCGATTGCTGTTGTTGACGCAGCTTTCTTCCATTCACCTAAACCGGCGTTATGATCTCCCTGGTGTACGTTTCTTAAAGGTCTCAAACCGAAACCCGTCGTACTTTGGTTAGCCATAGTTTTCTCCAATTGTAAACTACTATACGTAGTCTACGGTT
>Ga0208029_1000898_pt1 | contig 15289 bp, 14 predicted proteins | sample MalvireepMed_s12_FD_184242 | JGI IMG/M metagenome (GOLD analysis project Ga0208029, IMG submission 184242) | Marine viral communities from the Global Malaspina Expedition - Malaspina viral metaG DeepMed_s12 (SPAdes) (version 2) | ecosystem: Environmental > Aquatic > Marine > Oceanic | place... | reverse complement strand
GATAAAGTAAATCTATGTTAACGATAACCGATCTCAGTTTACAACGAGGCGGCGTCTGGTTGCTAGAAAACGTCAACCTGACAGTTCAACCCGGCCAGCGGGTGGCCATTGTGGGCGCCAACGGCGCTGGTAAGTCCAGTTTATTCAAGCTGTTACTGGGACAGCTGGCGGCGGAGCAAGGCGGCGTATCCTTGCCCGGCGGTTGCCGGATTGCCCATATGGCGCAGGAAGTCGAAGCCTCGGCCCGCTCGGCCCGGGATTTTATCCTGGATGGTGATTTCGAGCTGCGCCGGCTGGAACGGGAACTGGCCGAGGCCGAAGCCCGGGGCGATGACCACGCCATAGTCCACGCTCACGGCGAGCTGGACCTGCACGAAGCCTGGTCTGCTCCTCGGCGGGCAGAGGCCCTGTTGCGGGGCCTGGGCTTTGCGGACAGCGATGCGGAGCGGCCGGTATCGGCATTTTCCGGGGGCTGGCGCATCCGGCTGAACCTGGCCCAGGCGCTGATGCGCCCGTCAGACCTGTTGCTGCTGGATGAGCCCACCAACCACCTGGACCTCGATGCCTGCCTGTGGCTGGAAAACTGGCTGCGCCGCTATTCCGGCACCCTGCTGTTTATTTCCCACGACCGGGATTTCATGGATCGGGTGGCCACCCACCTGGTGCATTTCGACCAGAAAAAACTGGTGCTCTACACCGGCAACTATTCCGCCTTTGAGGTTCAGCGTAGCGAGCGGCTGGCCCAGCAGCAGGCGGGCTTCGAGCGCCAGCAGGCCCGGATTGCCGAAATCCAGCGCTTTATTGACCGGTTCAAGGCCAAGGCCACCAAGGCCAAGCAGGCCCAGAGCCGGGTCAAGGCACTGGAGCGCATGGAACGGATTGCCCCGGCCCATGTAGATTCGCCGTTCAGCTTCGAATTCCCCATGGCCGACAAGGTATCGAACCCCTTGCTGTCGATTCGACACGGCGTAGCGGGCCATGGCGATACCGCCATTCTGCGGAACATTAACGTCACCCTGTTGCCGGGGTCCCGGATCGGCCTGCTGGGCCCGAACGGCGCCGGCAAGTCCACCTTTATGGATGCACTGCGTGGCACTGGTACGTTGCTGTCCGGCGAGCGAACCTGTGGCGAACACCTGGCTATCGGTTACTTCGCCCAGCATCAGTTGGAATCGCTGGACCTGGACGCCAGCCCGTTCCTGCACCTGCAGCGCCTGGCACCAAGGGCCTCCGAACAGCAGGTAAGAAACTTCCTGGGCGGCTTTGATTTCCATGGTGACGAGGCCCTGAGCCCGATCCGATCTTTCTCCGGTGGCGAGAAGGCCCGGGTGGCGCTGGCGATCATTGCCTGGCAGAAACCCAACCTGTTGCTGCTGGATGAGCCCACCAACCACCTGGACCTGGAAATGCGCCAGGCCCTGACCATGGCCCTGCAGAACTTCGACGGTGCCATTGTGGTGGTGTCCCACGACCGGCATCTGCTGCGCAACACCGTTGACCAGTTCTGGCTGGTGTCAGACGGCGCGGTGCAGGAATACGACGGCGACCTGGAAGACTACGAGCGTTGGCTGGCGGAGCGCCGCAAGGATGACGACGAGCCTCCGAAACGTGAGGTAATCGAACAGGCGACCGACAACAAGGTTGCCGCCGGGGCCACCGCCCTGACCGCCGATGAGCGCAAGGCCCGCAAGCGTCAGGAAGCTGAGCTGCGCCAGAAACTGAGCCCCTGGCGCAAGAAGCAGGGAAACCTGGAAGCCCGGATGGAGCAGCTTCAGCAGGAGCTGGCCGGGGTCGAACAGCAGTTGTCCGATCCGGCCATCTACGACGACAGCGCCAAGGTGAAGCTGAAGGAGCTGCTGGCACAGCAGACCGGCCTGAAGCGGGAACTGGACGATGTGGAAGCCGAGTGGCTGGAGGTCAGTGAAACCGTGGAAAACCTGGAGGCGGAACTGGCCGGCTGAGTGCCGGCCTCAGCGGGCGCTGATCTCAAGGACGAAATCCTGCCGGGCCAGGTAATCCCGCTCGTTTTTCAGGTCGGCCAGGGTCAGCGGCCGGTTGTCCAGCCAGCCCTGGGGCAGTTCCACCACCAGCTTGTTCTCGTGGCCGTGCAGGGAAAATTCCGGCGGTTGTTCCAGGTTGCGGGGATGCTGGATCAGCACCGCAAGCCGGACCAGCACACACAGGTAATGCAGCCGGGGCTTGTCTTCCGGCTCGATGCCTTCAAATACCGCCGCTGAAAATTTACGCCGGTGGCCGCGCACCAGGGTGGCCAGGTCTTTCTGGAACTGCTGGGTAAAGCCCGGTAGGTCAGAGTAGCGCAGCAGGTAGGCGCCGTGTTTGTGGTACTGGCTGTGGGAAATGGTCAGGCCGATTTCGTGCAGCCGGCAGGCCCAACGCAGTACATCTTCGTCGGCATCGGTGCGCAGGCCCCACTGGTCGGCTACCTGCTCCCAGGCGGCCATGGCGGTCTGCTCAACGGCGGCACCGTGGGCCTGGTCGACATGGTAACGTTCCTGCAGTGCGGAAATGGTCCGCTCCCGCACATCTTCATGCTGGATACGCCCGACGATGTCGTACAGCAGGCCTTCACGCAGGGCGCCGTCTGCGAAGGTCATGGCGTCGATGTCCAGTGACCGGAAGGCGGCCAGCAGAATGGCAAAGCCGGCCGGGAAAATGCTCTGGCGATCCTGCCGGACACCCAGTTCGGCCAGTTTTTCCACCTTGCCCATATCCACCAGCCGCTTGCGCAGCTCTTCCATGGCGGTGCGGGTAATGGTGCCATCGGTGATCTTCAGGGCGGCCAGCACATTGGCGATGGCCTTGATCGAGCCGGAAGAGCCCACGGAACTTTGCCAGCCCACCTGCCGGTAGTGCTGGCGGATATTCTGCAGTTCCTGCTCGGCGTGGATGATGGCCTTGTCCATTTGCCGGCGGCTGATCTTGCCGTCCGGGAAATAGCGGTTGCGGAACGATACGCAGCCCATGTGCAGGCTTTCCAGTTCCTGGGGCTCGAAGCGCTGGCCGATAATAAACTCGGTGCTGCCGCCGCCGATATCAATCACCAGCCGTTTACCGGAATCGTCCGCCAGGGTGTGGGATACCCCCAGATAGATCAGGCGGGCTTCTTCCCTGCCGGCAATTACTTCCACCGGATAACCCAGGACGTCCTCCGCCCGGGCAATAAACTCGTGGGCGTTGCGTGCCACCCGCAAGGCGTTGGTGCCGACAATCTGCACCCCCGCCGCAGGCATGCCCTGAAGCCGCTGGGCAAACCGGCTCAGGCACTCCAGCGCCCGTTGCTGGGCGGCCTCGGTCAGGCGGTTGTACTGGTCCAGGCCAGCGCCGAGCTGAACCTTCTCGCCCATTTTTTCCACCGTGCGGATCTCGCCGTGCACCAGGCGGGCCACGACCATGTGAAAACTGTTGGAGCCCATGTCAATGGCTGCCAGCATGTCCGGTGCGGGTGTTGCGTTCTCGGCGTTGGGGGTGGCCGTCACGTTGGTAGGAATCCTGTGTGGTGTGAACTTGGTCGTACTATAAGTGAAGAAACAGGGGTGTGTCAGTAACGGACTGCGGTCATTACTGACACGAATCAACCCTGCGCGGGATACTTCCCGCTTCACATTCAGGCGGCCAATCGCGTAAAGTATCTGTCTAACGAAATCCGGGCAGGCGGGATTTTCCCTTTCGGAAAAGTCCGTTTGCTACAGTCAACAGCGACTCCGCCGGGGCCGGTCAGAACGGCCCGGGAGCGCCTGAATCAGGAAAAGGTAATGAGCGGAAATATCGTTAATGTCACCGACGCTTCCTTTGAACAGGACGTACTGAAATCCGACATTCCGGTACTGGTAGATTACTGGGCCGAGTGGTGTGGCCCGTGCAAGATGATCGCACCGGTTCTGGAAGAGATCGCCGACGAATACGAAGGCAAGCTCAAAGTCTGCAAGCTGAACATCGACGAAAATGAGCAGACTCCGCCCAAGTTCAACATTCGTGGCATTCCGACCCTCATGCTGTTCAAGAACGGCAATGTCGACGCCACCAAGGTAGGTGCCCTGTCCAAGTCACAGCTGGCCGCCTTCCTCGACAGCAACCTCTGATCTGCTGTTGAAAAAAACCGCCCCTGAACAACGCTTCACGGGCGGTTTTTTTGTGCCTTGAGCCTGTCAGTCTGAAGACCAGGCCTGGGACCGTTCACGATCAGACACCTTCTGTTCCACCCAGTGCTCGCCGTCAGAGGTCATCTCTTTCTTCCAGAACGGGGCGGAAGTTTTCAGGGCGTCCATGATGAACGAGCAGGCGGCAAAGGCATCACCCCGGTGGGCGCTGCACACGCCAACAAATACGATCTGGTCGGAAAGCGCTAGTCGCCCGACCCGGTGAATCACCCGGGCATCACGGACATCCCAGCGGCGGGAAGCCTCGTCAATCAGCCCCTGAATAACCGCCTCCGTCATCCCCGGATAATGTTCCAGGAACAGCCCCGTTACGCCGGACAGGTCTCCGGAATCCCGGACCAGTCCGGTGAAGGTGGCAATGGCACCGGTGCCTGAACCGCTTGCTCTAAGCGCGGCATATTCTGCGCCTGTATCAAAATCCCCGGTCTGCACAGAAATCATCTCAACCTCCGGTTACCGGCGGGAAAAACGCGACCTCATCACCCGCTTTCACCACTGTAGCGGGTTTTGCCATGGCCTGGTTGACCGCCACCATGACCGGCTGGTCGCCCTTAAGCTGGGCCCACCGGCCGCCACGGCTGGCCAGGCTAGTCAGAAGGTCGTCTACCGTCTGCCCGTCACTGGCGGGCAGGGTCAGTGATTCGGTCTCCAGCTCTTCCCTCAGTCGGGCAAAAAAACGAACAGTCAGGGTTGGCTCGGTCATCATCAGCTCAGCAAGTCCGTAAACGGGTAAAACGTGATCAGGTCGTCCCTGGCCACCTGGGTGTTCTCAGGCACAACCGCGAGGCCAGTGGCCCAACAGGCCGAGCTCAGCACTCCGGAGCTCTGGTTGGGGAAGGCGGCTACCTGCATGTCCGGGCCGGTTCCTTCTTTTCGCGCCCGGACAAATTCGCGGCGTACCGATGTGTCGGTAAGATCGAACGCCGCAGGCAAAAGTTCACCAGACGGCAGAATATCGTAACGCCCCTGGCGTTTCCGGATATAGGGCATGGCGACCACCATGAAGGTCACCAGTACCGATGCCGGATTGCCGGGCAGCCCGATTACCGGCGTGCCGGCTACCTCGCCAAAGGCCAGCGGCTTGCCCGGTTTGATCGCCAGGCGCCAGAGTGACAGCTGGCCTGACTCCTCAAGAACGGCGCGGACATGGTCCTCTTCGCCTACGGATACCCCGCCACTGGTAATGATCAGGTCAGCCTGCGCCGCTGCCCGCTCCAGGGTCTGGCGGGTGGCGTCGCGAGTGTCTTCGAGGGTTTCGCACAGACTTACTTCGCAGCCTGCCTCGGCCAGCATGCCCAGCAGGGTATACCGGTTGGTGTTGTAAATCTGCCCGGGTGCCAGCGGCTGGCCCGGATCCACCAGCTCATCACCGGTGGTCAGGATGGCGACTTTCAGCCTGGCCAGTACGGGCACGCGGTTGATGCCGGTGGACGCCAGTACGCCCATTTCCTGGGGGCGGATGCGCGTTCCCCGGGCCAGGGCCAGGTCGCCCTGTTTCAGGTCCTGCCCTCGACGACGTATGTTCTGGCCCTCACTGACAGCGGCCTGAATAACAATCTCGTCGCCGTTGCGTTCTACCCGCTCCTGCATTACGACCGCATCGGCGCCTTCGGGAATTTCCGAACCGGTAAAGATGCGTACCGCCGTGCCCGGCTTCAGGGGGGCAGGGGCGGTTCCGGCCGGTACTCGGTCTGAAACCGTCAATGGTGCGCCATCGTGTACGTCGCCTTGGTAAACCGCGTAGCCGTCCACGGCACTGTTGTCGGCCGGTGGCACATCGGCTGGCACATAGTGGTTCTCTGCCAGAACCCGGCCCAGGCAGTCGGTGAGGTTAACGGCCTCGGAGCGGGTTACCGGAATGGCCCGGTCAAGAATATGGTTCAGCGCGTCGTCAATACTGATCAGGGTTTGGCCAGCCATGGTGCCTCCTTATCGCTTGGCCCGGGTGCCAATCACTTCCTGTAACCGATGGCAGGCGCGGTTCGGCTTGCGCAGGGCCAGTGAGGAAAAGTTGCAGGGGCCGTGGCGGCTGTCCAGCTGGCTTTTCAGGATGCCTTCCCAGCCTGTGCGGCAAGCGCCCGTGGAGCCCGGCAGGCAGAAAATCACTGTGTTGTTGGCCATGCCACCAAACGCCCGGGACTGGATGGTGGAGCTGCCGATTTCCGTGGCAGACAAGCGGCGGAATTCTTCGCCGAAACCAATAATCTCCTTGTCCAGCAACGGGCCAACGGCTTCGGGCGTGCTGTCCCGCTCAAAGAACCCGGTGCCGCCAGTGATGACAACGGTATGAATCTCCGGATCGGCAATCCACTGGGACATCAGCGCCCGGATCAGGTAAACGTCGTCCGGCAATATGCGACGGGCCAGCAGGTTATGGCCGGCTTCGACAATCTGGTCTTCCAGGTATTGCCCGGACGTATCTTCGGCCGGGCCACGGGTGTCTGAGACGGTCAACAGGGCAACGTTGAGGGGTTTGAGTTCGGGTGTCAGCTCACTGCTCATGTAATGGCTCCGAAAGGCTTGAATCAACAATATAGTCAGTATCCGGATAGGCGTTATCAAATGGAAGGGAGTAACCCATCAGAGGGAGCCGGCGGCACCGCCATTAGTCTTATGAATGCCAGGGCGCTGGTTTAATTTTGGACACAGGTCTTGACATACGCCTTCAAGGTGGTCGATTATGCCGCTTGCCCGGCGAACGATTGTTCCCACTCTCTGGCTTCAGCATACTTAATCCGGATTTCATCTGCACCGGTAGCTCCATCGAGCCAGCACCTTGTTTCAGCTTAATCAGATCAATGCGTTCAGGGGCACCCCTGTCATTCCAACTGTCGTTTACTTCCATTCCTGAAAATCCAACAAACTATGAATCTTACTGAACTCAAGCAGAAATCCGTGCCCGAATTGCTCGATATTGCGCAAGAAATGGGTCTGGATAACCTGGCTCGCTCGCGCAAGCAAGATGTGATCTTCACCATCCTGAAGAAACACGCCAAAAGCGGCGAAGACATTTACGGTGATGGTGTACTGGAAATTCTGCAGGACGGTTTCGGCTTCCTTCGTTCCGGCGATGCCTCTTACCTGGCCGGTCCGGACGATATCTACGTCTCTCCCAGTCAGATCCGCCGTTTCAACCTGCGTACCGGCGATACCGTTTCCGGCAAGATCCGCCCGCCGAAAGACGGAGAACGTTATTTTGCCCTGCTGAAAGTTAACGAGATTAACTTCGACAAGCCGGACAACGCCCGTAACAAGATTCTGTTCGAGAACCTCACCCCGCTGTTCCCCCAGGAGCGTCTGACCCTGGAACTTGGTAACGGCAGTACCGAGGATCTCTCTTCCCGGGTTCTGGACCTGGTAGCTCCGATCGGTAAAGGCCAGCGTGGCCTGATCGTATCTCCGCCCAAGGCCGGTAAAACGCTGCTGATGCAGGGCATTGCCCAGTCCATTACCCGCAACAACCCGGAATGCCACCTGATGGTGCTGCTGATCGACGAGCGCCCGGAAGAAGTGACGGAAATGCAGCGCACCGTGCGCGGCGAGGTTGTGGCCTCTACCTTCGACGAACCGCCGGCCCGCCACGTTCAGGTAGCCGAGATGGTGATTGAAAAGGCCAAGCGCCTTGTGGAGCACAAGAAGGATGTGATCATCCTGCTGGACTCCATCACCCGTCTGGCCCGTGCCTACAACACCGTGATTCCGTCTTCCGGCAAGGTGCTGACCGGTGGTGTGGATGCCCACGCCCTGGAAAAACCCAAGCGCTTCTTCGGTGCAGCCCGGAATGTAGAAGAGGGCGGCAGCCTGACTATCCTGGCCACAGCGCTGGTGGATACCGGTTCCAAGATGGACGAGGTTATCTACGAGGAGTTCAAGGGTACCGGTAACATGGAAGTGCACCTGGACCGCAAGATTGCCGAGAAGCGGGTTTACCCGGCCATCAACATCCGTCGTTCCGGCACCCGCCGCGAAGACCTGCTGATGAGCGAAGCGGAAATCCAGCGTGTGTGGATCCTGCGCAAGCTGCTGCACTCCATGGACGATGACACTGCGTCTCTGGAATTCCTGCTCGACAAGCTGCGGGATACCAAGACCAATGACGAGTTCTTCCAGTCTATGAAGCGTCGTTGATGCGAGTTCCTGTACTCGGCTGAACTGTCGGAGGTTCACTCCGAAAGTTCAAAGAACAAGGCCGGGAGGGGGTGTCAAAACAATCAGGAAAACCACTGTTTTCCGTTTTGACACCCCCTCCCGGCCTTGTTCCAACACCGAACAGAAAAGTATCAAGGCCAACTATAAGGGCAGTCCGGAGAAGCCCGAACTCCGTAGTACCGTAGATCAGAAGCGGAGCACAGCATGAAATACAACGACCTGAGAGACTTCATTGCCCAGCTGGAAAAGCAGGGCGAGCTCAAGCGCATCAGCGCAGAAGTCGACCCCCACCTGGAAATGACCGAAATCTGCGACCGCACGCTGCGGGCCGGTGGGCCGGCGTTGTTGTTTGAAAATCCCAAGGGCTACGACATGCCGGTGCTGGCCAACCTGTTCGGCACGCCGAAGCGGGTGGCTATGGGCATGGGCCAGCAGGATGTGTCGGCATTGCGGGAGATCGGCAAGCTGCTGGCGTTTCTGAAGGAGCCGGATCCCCCCAAGGGCTTCAAGGATGCGATTGAGAAGTTGCCGCTGTTCAAGCAGGTGATGCGCATGAGCCCGAAGGTGCTCCGTTCCGCGCCCTGCCAGGACGTGGTGATCGAGAAAGACAAGGTCGACCTGTACCAGATTCCGGTGCAGCACTGCTGGCCCGGGGATGCTGGCCCACTGGTGACCTGGCCGCTGGTGATTACCCGCGGCCCGAACAAGGAGCGGCAGAACCTGGGTATTTACCGGCAGCAGCTGATCGGCCGTAACCGGTTGATCATGCGCTGGCTCAGCCATCGCGGTGGCGCGCTGGATTACCAGGAGTTTCGCCGGGCCAATCCGGACAAGCCTTATCCGGTTGCGGTTGCCCTGGGGGCTGATCCGGCCACCATTCTGGGCGCTGTTACGCCGGTGCCGGATACCCTGTCTGAATACGCCTTTGCCGGGTTACTGCGGGGCAGCCGTACCGAGCTGGTGAAAGCCGGCCTGAGCGACCTGCAGGTTCCAGCCAGTGCCGAGATTGTGCTGGAAGGTTTTATCTATCCGGATGATATGGCGCCTGAAGGCCCGTTTGGCGACCATACCGGTTATTACAACGAGGTGGACCAGTTCCCGGTGTTTACCGTGGAGCGTATTACCCACCGCAAAGACCCGATCTACCACAGCACCTACACCGGCCGCCCGCCCGATGAGCCGGCGGTGCTGGGGGTGGCGCTGAACGAAGTGTTCATTCCCATCCTGCAGAAGCAGTTCCCGGAGATTGTGGATTTCTACCTGCCCCCGGAAGGTTGCTCTTACCGGCTGGCGGTGGTCACCATGAAGAAACAGTACCCGGGCCACGCCAAGCGGGTGATGATGGGCGTGTGGTCGTTCCTGCGTCAGTTCATGTACACCAAGTTCGTGATTGTCACCGACGACGATGTGAACGCCCGCAGCTGGGAAGATGTCATCTGGGCTATCACCACCCGTATGGACCCGGCCCGGGACACCACGCTGGTGGAGAATACCCCCATCGATTACCTGGACTTCGCATCGCCGGTGTCTGGCCTTGGCTCGAAAATGGGGATGGATGCCACCAATAAATGGCCCGGCGAGACCGACCGGGAGTGGGGCACTGCCATTACCATGACCGATGAGGTCAAGCAGCGGGTGGATGAGATCTGGGACAGTCTCGGTATTGAAGATCGTGACACCCGCCCCGACTGACAAGGCACAGGCTGTACACCGGGTTGAGTTGCAGCCGGCCGGGCTGGGCTATGGCGTAGCGGGCAATGAGGATTTGCTGTCCGCTGCCGCAGCTGCGGGTATCCAGGCGCCGGCAGCCTGCCGCAACGGTGTCTGCGAGATCTGTGAGGCAACCCTGATAACGGGGCAGGCCCTGAATACCCGGAACCAACAAACCTTATCGGTGGGTGATCGGCTGATGATGTGCCGGACGCTTGCCCTGACCGACCTGAAACTGGAGATACCTGCCATTATGGCAACTGCGAACCATCCGCCCCGTCAGTATGCAGCCAAAGTAGTTGATGTACGCTCGATCAGTCACGATGTGTTCCGGGTTGAGCTGAAGCTGCCGAGGCGCCGCGATGTGGCCTTCCATGCCGGTCAGTATCTTTCGGTCATCCTGCCGGGGGAAGATCCCTGTTATTTCTCCATCGCCAGCAGCCCCGCCGCCGAGCATATCGAGTTGCACATCCAGGCTTCCCCGGACTGGGCTTCAGCCCGCAAGGTGATTGATGCGCTCACCTCCGGCCAGGATGTAACGGTGGAACTGCCCAATGGCAAGGCCTGCCTGGCTGCGGCGCCGGACAAGCCGTTGCTGCTGGTGGCGGCCGGAACCGGCTTTGCCCAGATGAAAAGCCTGGTGGAATTCCTCCAGGAAACCCGGTACAGCCACCCCGTGACCCTGTTCTGGGGCGTGCGCAAGCACGAGGACATGTACCTGAGGTCGCTGGCGCAGCAGTGGCATGAAGACTGGAGCAATTTCAGCTTTGTGCCTGTCGTCGGGGATGACGAGGATAATGACTGGGGTGGTCACCATGACCAGTTGGTGCGGGCTGTACTGGCGTCCGGGGCCGACTGGCAGAACGTGGAAGTTCATGCCAGTGGCTCGCCCACCATGGTGTATACCCTGATGGATGCACTGCTGGAAAAAGGCCTGCCTGAGCAGGCGTTTTTCTCGGATGTGCTGGAGTATGCCCCCAGGGCCTGATTGCTTAGCCTGACTCTCTTAGAGTGTGGCGCTGATGGCTTATGTTGTGGCGCTGAAGGCTCATGTTGTGCGCTGAGGGCTCATGTTGTGCGCTGAAGGATCATGTTGTGCGCTGAAGGCTCAGGCCCGGGGCATCGGCAGTTCGGGCAGGCCGTTGTCGGTCTCCAGCCCCTGCATCAGCAGCTTGATGCTGGTTTCTTCATGGCCCATATGGGCATTCAGGCGGCTCAGTTCCGCCAGGGTTTCACGGCTGCGTTTCAGGCGCAGGCTGGTTTCGAAATATTCCCGGGCCTTGCCCCACAGTTCATTGCGCAGGCTCAGGCGGCCCAGTGCCAGCAGCAGTTCCGGATTGTTCGGGCGGTCTTTCAGCCACTGTTCGGCAATGATTAACTGCTCATCCGGCTGGTGGCCCTCAAGCCGCCCGTAGAGGTTGATCAGCTCGTCGCTCCAGTGGTTACGCAGCACTTTTCTCAGCAGGGTTTCGGCCTGCCCCTCATCGCCCAGCCGGGCCAGTAACCCCGCGTAGTCCCGGATGGTGTACTCGTCGCGGCGAACGAACCGGGGCAGTTCGTCCCATAGCCGGGTCAGCGGTTCCAGGGTCGCTTCCGGATCTTCCTTGCGCCGGCGTTCGCAGTCGGCGGCAGCCAGTTCCAGCAGGTTGTGCCATACCTGTCGTTCCAGGTCATCCAGTTCTTTTTCCGTCAGCACGCTGCGCTTGCGCAAGTCCGGCAGGAGTTTTGACAATTCCCGCCAGTCTTCCAGCCGCAGGTAGGTGTTCTTCAGCAGCTTGAGCACGAACGGATGGTGCGGTGCTTCTTTGCGCAGGCGCAGCAGGGTGGCCAGGGCCTGTTCCAGCCGGTTGCCCGCCAGCTGCAGCTGGGCCTGGGTCAAACCGACCGCCAGGCTGGAGCCGGGGGTGCTTTCAAAGGCCTGGCGCAGTAATTGGTCGACCGAGTCGTGGTCACCGGATTCGAACGAGGCCTGGGCTGCCGCCAGGTAGTTGATCAGCGGTGTGTCGGCGTGGTTGGCGGAGCTCACCAGCAGTTTCCTGGCTCGTGGCCAGTTGCCTTCGGCCAGTGCCAGCAGGCCCTTGGTGGTGCGCCGGCGGGCACGGCGTTCGTTGCCGCGGCTGACCCAGGTGGCCATCAGGCCGGTACCCTGGCGGAACCGCTTCAGCAGGCCGATCAGGAACAGGCTCAGCATCACCAGGACAACGATCAGCCCTAGGCCAACCCAGAAATTGGTTTCGATCAGGTAGTTGCCGAGGCTGACACGGATATAGCCGAGATCATAGGCCAGCCCAAGCGACAGCCCGGTGCCCACCAGCAGGGCAATCAGCAGGATCAGCAGCAGGCGGATCATGATTCATCGCCTCCGTTGCTGCCGGCAGCGGTGCGTCCGGCCAGGCGCTCTTTCAGCAGGTCCAGGGACTTGCTGATATCGGGCAACCGGGGATCCACATTCCGGTCAGCCAGTTCGGTCAGCGTGCCGCTGATGCCCTGGATAGCCGGGTTGGTGTTGTCATACCAGTCGTTGACGGTGCTGATGGCCTTGTTCAGCGCCCGCTCGTACAGCGGCTGGTTACCCCGCAAGACCGCCATTTCGGCTTCTTCCAGCATCAGTTGCAGGTTCAGCCGGGCCCAGGCGCTCTGATCAGGAGACAACAGCGGTTTGACCGGTTCGTCCAGCCGGCGCACCACAACCACCTGTTTCATGGTATCGGCGAACCGGTTCCAGCCGCGGGTGAGCATATTGCTGCCGTCTTCCGGGGCCTGGTCGTCTCCGACCATGCTGAACCCGGGCGCACGGTCGTGGATCAGGGCCTGGTCGGTCAGGTCATGCAGGCTGGCAATGGCGGCTTCCAGTTTCAGGTACAGGCCGGTGCGGTCGACCCCTTCGATACTTTTCAGGGACAACACTTCCTTGGCCAGTTGCTGGCGCACCGGGAACACGCCGATGTCGTCAGACTCTGCCAGCACTTCGTCGGCAGACTCCAGGGCCGACAGGGCACCCTTGATGTCTTTTTCAATCAGCAGGCGCTGGTTGGCAATGCGCAGCAGGTATTCGGCCTCGGCCAGCAACCAGTCGGTGCGGGTGCGGTTTCCGGCTTCCAGCAGTTCCCGGGCGTTGTGGTCAATCTGGCGCTGCTGGGTGGCAATCAGTTCACGCTGTTCGGCCAGCTTCTGCTCCATGGCCTGCATGCGCTGGCTCTGCTCGCTGCCCCGGCTGCCGTAGAGGTCTTCCAGCTGGGCGGTATCCTGGCGCAGGTCGGTAATCACCTGCAGGGTGGCCTGGTGGTTGTTCCACTGTTGCCAGCTCCACAGGGCCAGTATCAGCGTAATGAGCAGGGCAATACCGGCGACCACCCAGATGGGCCAAAGGCGCGGTTTTTCGGCGTTGTTGTCGGGCTCGATGGTGGCGGGTAGTTGTTCTGTTGTTTCAGTCACGGGCATCCTTACTTGGTTATCCGTTGTTACCGGCCTGCGGCCCGAGCCGCACAGCCACGCAATTCACCAGTTCCCGGTCGGACAGGCCATCCGGAACCACCGGGTTGCTGAATCCGGTCGCCCTGGCCTGCTCGGCCACCCGGTCGGCCGGGACAACCACCAGGGCAGTGTCCAGGGCATGCGGGTATTCCCGGGCCATGTCTTTGAGATTGTTCAGGGTTTCGCCGGACAGGGCGATCACCGCTTCGGGCCGGAACCCGGTAAAAATCTCGCTTAACTTATCTGCAGGATAGTACGGCTGGAGGCGTCGGTACAGTGGCAGAACCGTTACCCGGGCTCCCCGTTGCTCCAGGGTCTGGCGAATCAGCTCCCGACCCTGCTCGCCCCGGGCCAGCAAAACCTTTTCGTGTTCCAGGTGCTGCAGCGACGGGTGCGCCAGCAAGGCTTCGCTGGTCCAGCCGTCATCCGGCTTCTCGGCCGGCAGCCCTGCTTCGGCAAACGCCGCCGCAGTGCCGGCGCCTACGCCATACCAGTGCACGCCAACCGGTGGCTGCGGCCACCACTGATCTACCTCATCCAGCAGCAGCCGTGCGGCATAGGGGCTGACGGCAATAACATGGTGGAAGTTATCGAGTTCCTGCAGCAGGCTGCGGCGTTCCGGGGTTTCCGGCAAGGGTTCGCGCACCACGGTGGGCAAAACCCGGACCTGTGCGCCGGCCGCCCGGAAGACTCCGGCCAGACGGTCAGCTTCCGGCTCCGGCCGGCAGATCAGTATCCGCCGGCCAGCAAGTTCCGGTTGAGCCAGGCGGGCTTCAGCTCGGGGTGTGACCATAGACTTCAGCCAGAACCTTGTCGGCACCCATGGCCAGCAGCTGTTCTGCCAGTTCCCGGCCCAGGCGTTCACCTTCAGCGCGGGGCGCACGGCCTTCCACCCGGAAAATCCGGGTGCCGTCTACTGCACCCACCAGGCCTCGCAGCCAAAGGGTGTTGTCGTCTTCCAGCAGGGCATAGGCCGCAATGGGGACCTGACAGCCACCTTCCAGCCGGCGGTTCAGGGCGCGCTCGGCCTTTACCCGGTCTGCGGTGTCGGTATGGTTCAGTGGCTCCAGCAGGCCCAGCAGTTCGTCATCGCTCAGGCGGCATTCGATGCCCAGTGCGCCCTGGCCGACGGCCGGCAGCGAGACGGTATCCGGCATGCAGTAGCGGATGCGATCGTGGAAACCCAGCCGCTTCAGGCCGGAGCTGGCCAGCACGATGGCGTCGTATTCTCCGGCATCCAGCTTGGCCAGCCGGGTGTTCACGTTGCCTCGCAGCATCTTGATTTCCAGGTCCGGGCGGTTGGCCCTGAGCTGGGTTTCACGGCGCAGGCTCGAGGTGCCAACCACGGCGCCCTGGGGCAGCTGGTCCAGGTTGTCGTAGTGGTTGCTGACGAAGGCGTCGGTGGGGTCTTCGCGCTCACAGATGGCGACCAGCCCCAAGCCTTCCGGGAACTCCATGGGTACGTCTTTCATAGAGTGCACGGCAAGGTCGGCGCGGCCGTCCAGCATGGCTTCTTCCAGTTCCTTCACAAACAGGCCCTTGCCACCGATCTTGGCCAGGGGAACGTCGAGGATCTTGTCGCCCTGGGTCTTGATCTTGACCAGCTCCACTGTGATGTTGTCGTGCAGCCGTTCCAGCTCGGATTTGATGAATTCTGCCTGCCACAGCGCCAGTGCGCTGCTACGGGTTGCGATGCGAAGGGTTCGTTTGGACATGGCACTCACTGTCGTTCGGGAAAATGTGCCCCAAGGTTACCTTGTGGCAGTAAAAAAGTCCCG
>Ga0208029_1000897_pt1 | contig 15290 bp, 12 predicted proteins | sample MalvireepMed_s12_FD_184242 | JGI IMG/M metagenome (GOLD analysis project Ga0208029, IMG submission 184242) | Marine viral communities from the Global Malaspina Expedition - Malaspina viral metaG DeepMed_s12 (SPAdes) (version 2) | ecosystem: Environmental > Aquatic > Marine > Oceanic | place... | reverse complement strand
CGCCCAGATGTGGCTGCCTCATATGCGGTTCCTGTTCGTCGGGCCAGGAGTTTGCCTACAGCTTCCTTCAGATTCCGCCTCACGACGAACACCCTTGCTGTTCAGCTAACGGTTCCCGCTATCAGGGTCCGTAGGGGACTTTCACCCCCAAGTCATCCGGCCAACCACCACGGCGGACCGGATAGCGCCTAATTGGCGCTGCGCGCCATGCCTGGCGCACCACGAAAACATTCGGTTAGGCACTTAAGTACCTCCAGGAAGCTCAGATAGGGAGCAGCGAGAGTTATAAGCGGGTTAGCCGTGGCCGTATCTAATCTTGCGATCATAGTATCTCAAAGAAAAAAGCCCAGCCTAAAGCTGGGCAAGAGAAAACAAGACGTTGCAGCAGCTTGCACAATGTCATCGAAAGGGAGTCATTACGTCATGTAAAGCCCACCGGCTACGTCGATAGTTTGACCAGTAATAAAGGTAGATTCATCCGATGTCAGGTAGAGTGCTAAATCCGCTACTTCGGCTGGTTTGCCCAACCGACCTAGTGGTGTCAAGCGCACTTGCTCATCATTGATGACGCTATCCACGGCAAGCACCATTGGCGTTTCAATCCGACCGGGTGCAATCGCATTCACACGGATGCCATATGGCCCCAATTCTGCAGCTAAATGCTTGGTAAAACCGATAATTGCCGACTTAGTCGCCGCATAATGGCACGCTACCACCGGCGAATACGTCTTACCGGCGACAGAAGACATATTGACGATATAGCCATAACGGCCTCGACGCATACCGTCTCCCACGGCTCGAATTGTATTGAAAGCCCCGGTTAAATTGACACCCACTACTTGATTCCACTCTTCCGGTGCCATGTCACATATAGAAGCAGGAAGACCTTCATGTTTCGGAGATATCCCAGCGTTATTGATCACGGTGTCGACCGAAGCACCAAAGTATGACTCTGCCTCTCTCACACCGCGTTCAACCGCAGCGTAATCAGAAACATCGCACGCTAGCGCAAAAGCATTTCCCCTTTCCATTAACCTGATAGCATCACAAACCTCTTGGGCACTGGTTGCTGACCAATCTAGGACAGATACGTTAGCACCCCGTGATGCAAACCCCATGGCGATTGCCCTACCAATACCGGCACCTCCACCAGTGACGATAACATGTCGACCAGCATGGCTAGGGCGATAGCGTAAAGAAGTTTCAAGCGTCATAAATTAAATCCCCAGGTATGCTTTTCGGATATGGTCATCGCCCATCAGCTCTTGAGCCTGGCCATCCATTACGATTTTGCCGTTCTCAATAACGTAAGCCCTATCTGCGACCTTAAGTGTCTGATTTACATTTTGTTCAACGATTAGTACTGTGGTGCCGCTTTTAGCAATCTGCTTCACCACATCAAACACCTGTGACACCACAATCGGCGCTAAACCCAAGGAGGGCTCATCAAACATCAGCAGCTTGGGACAGGCCATCATGCCGCGGGCAATGGCAACCATCTGCTGCTCCCCTCCCGACAACGATTCTGCCCGTTGCTGAAGGCGTTCCTTCACGCGAGGGAACAGCGTCAGCACCTCCTCAAGTCGTTGGTTGTACTGAGATTTAGCTGCCGGACGATAGGCACCCATCTGAATATTCTCGAGTACGCTCATTTCCGAAAAGAGCTGACGCGCCTCTGGGATCAGCGTAATTCCGCGGTCAACCACCTGATGGGCAGGCAAGTGGGTGATGTCCTCACCCTCGAAGGTGATGCTTCCGGAAGTAGTCCCAATCAAGCCAGAAACCGTCCTCAAAGTGGTGGTTTTGCCAGCACCGTTACCCCCTACGATGGTAACCACTTCACCCTCTTTCACCTCCAGGGACACATCATGAAGGATCGTGGTAGCACCGTATCCTGATGTCACATTATTCAGTTGAAGCATCTGTTACCTCCTTGCCCAGATAGGCTTCAATCACCGCCTCGTTCTTAACTACTTCCTCAGGCTCGCCTTGCGCGAGGATTTCACCAGAGCTAATGACGATCACACGATCTGACAGCTCCATAACGGCTTGCATGACATGCTCAATGGCAATAATACTAATGCCGCTATCACGGATGACTTTAATCAACTCAATGGCTTCCCTAAGATCTGCAGGATTGATACCCGCCATCACCTCATCTAACAGGAGGATGCGTGGCCGCATTGCCATGACACGAGCCACCTCGAGGCGCTTGAGGCCGCCAATCGGAAGGTTTCTTGCTTCCTCATCCAAAAACCGAGATAGACCAAGCTCATGAGCAATCTCACGTGCCACCTTACGGCTCTCCTCAACCGAGCTGAAACGATAGAAGGCACCCACCATAATGTTCTCTTCCACCGTCATGGCCGCAAAGGGCTGGACAATCTGGAAGGTTCGGCCAACCCCACTTCTAGCAAAGGCGCCTGGCGTTTTCGGGGAAATGAAATGGCCATTTTCATCAAGCACTTCAACCGAACCGGAATCAGCACTCAAGAAGCCGGAAATCATGTTAAAGACGGTCGTCTTGCCCGCACCGTTGGGACCGATGATGCCTAATACTTCTCCTTTATGAAGATCGAAGGAAACATCGTTAGTAACATGCAAGCCGCCAAAATGTTTATCGAGATGCTTGACCTTGAGCACGACTTCACCCACCGGGGGGCGCTCAGGTTTCTTAACGTCGTTCAAGTGAGCATGATGGGTGCTTCTCTCGTCACGAGCGGCTACGCGGCGCCCTTTTGAGGACGGCAAATAGCGCTGGAAGATGCTCATAATGCCGTCCGGCATAAACAGCACAACCAGCACAAGCACAACACCGTAGACGAAACCGTGAAGTCCAATAGCACTTGAACCCAACCAGCCCCGTGCCAGTTCCGTGATAGGCACCAATAGAATCGTGCCGTAGAGAGGACCAAAAACAGTGCCTAGTCCACCCACGAGAGCGAACAAAACAATCTGGATAGAAAACGTCAAATTGAAGGCTGATTCCGGTTCGATGTACGTTAGGTAAGAGCCATGAAAGGTGCCTAGCATGGCTGTTAATCCCGCCGAAATAGCTGCCGCATAAAGACGAACATGCACGGTCCGGATAGCAGCACCTCGAGCAGCCGATTCACGCTCACGCGTCGCCACCAATTGAAAACCTAATTTACTGCGACGAATCACCCAGGAAACGGCTAGCACGAACAACATCAAGCCGAAAACGATCACCAGAGACGGTAGCCGTTCCGAAAAGATCATGGTGCTCCAACCAAGCTCCAGTGGAACCATTACGCCATTAGCACCACCGGTCAACCCGACCCAGTTCAGTGAAATAACGTGGAAAACTTCCAGAAAAGCGATGGAGGCTAAAGCATAAAAAGGCCCATGCAGTTTAAAGCAGGGGTAACTGATAGCCACTGCCACGCCGGCGGCTAGAACAGCCCCGACAAACATGCTAATCCAAGGAGAAACGCCGGCATTAAGCATCAGCATGCCTGTATAAGCACCAATGCCATAATAGATCGCATGCCCTAGGGAGAGCTGTCCCGCATAGCCACCAACGATATTCCAGGCGGTCGAAAGCCCCGCAAACAAGCATATGGTAATAAAGATATGGTAGACATAATCATCGCCAACCATGATCGGAATGACCATCAGGCTGGCTAACGTAATGAAAAGTAGCAACTTGTTGTTTAGGAGTCGTTGCATTACGCCCCCGCTATCCCTCACAGATGTCAGGGCTGCTGTTTTATTGTTCATGAACTTACTCCGGTGACGCCACAGCGCCGCTCAAGACACGTGAGCCAATTTTCTGGCTTTGCCGAATAATCCTGAAGGACGGAAGATCAGCACCAATAAAAAGATGCCAAATACCGCCACATCCTTCAGAGATGAACCTAAGTAAAAACCAGCAAAGGCATCTACTAAGCCAATAATCAAAGCGGCATAAAAAGCCCCTGCAATGCTCCCTAACCCACCCATAACGACAATAACGAAAGCAATCAGAACGAAACTTTGTCCTGTCTGGGCATTAACAGGATATAGAGGAGACAGAAGAACCGCAGCGATGCCAACACAAGCAATACCGATACCAAATGTCACCATATTGATACGTGACACGTTAATGCCCATCAGCTGTGCAGCGTTTCGGTTTTGTGCCGTGGCACGGATGGCACGACCCATTTGCGTTTTGGATAAGAACAAATGAAGCCCTACTACCATACAGATCGAACAAAGCATAATAACGATTTGTCCGGTCAATACAGTGGCGGCACCCAAGCCTAAAGTTTCTCGCAAACCGCTTGCTGGCGTATTGAAATTATTAGAACCGGCGAGCATCAGCACCAGATTTATCATTGCGATGGATAAACCAACCGTCGCAAATATCTGTATATGTTCATCCGAGTCTTTTAGTGGCTCGATAAGATACTTCTGGACGACGATACCTAATAAGAACAATAAAGGAACAACAAATACCAATGTTAGATAAGGATGAATACCAAGATAAGTTGTAATGATGTAAGTCAACATCATCCCAATCATCATAAATTCGCCATGGGCAAAGTTGATAACTTTTGTTATTCCAAAGATCAGCGTCAAACCGACGCTGATCATGGCATAAAGGCTACCAAGCATTAACCCGTTAATGAGTAAGCTAAAAAGCAAATCCATTTGGGTAACCTCAAATGATTATTGATTTATCCGCATTTCTGCGACGCTGGCTTCTTCAGGGTAGACCGTCACCAACTCTCCATCTTGCCACTGCATTCCCATCATAATGGCGCGTTCGTTTTGGTTGTTTTCACCAATTTTAATACCAATACCAGCAGCTGTTTCCCCTTGATGGACATCCATTGCCATCACCGCTTCAACAATCTCATCAGCCGAAAAACCATTGCCTTCATCGATAGCGCGAAGTAACTCCAACGCCCCAGCGTAGTTAATTAATGAATGTCCAGAACGTGGCGCCTCACCATATTTACCTTCATAAGCGGCCACGAAATCCTCAATACCAGGAGCATAATTAGGATTAATATTATATTGAGCAAAATCGACATCATAAACACCATCTATGACATCATGACCTACGGCATCGGCTGTTGGCATCATTGAGTACCCACCGCCTCCCCCGACAATTACCTTAGGTTGATAACCCCGTTCATTAACCTGCCGTAGGAAGAGAACGGAGTCATCCTGATAAGAGGTTTGTAAGACCACATCAACTTCTCGGTTCTGCAGTGATAATACAATGGAAGACATATCCACAGATGTCGCCGGATAATGCTCTTCTACTACAATGTTGAGCCCTGCCTCTTCAGCGAAGGCACGTTGGTGCTTGGCCACTGAAGATCCATAGTTGGAATCTTCATGAATAATGCCAATTCGAAGCTCCGTAGGGTCAATACCAAGCTCAGGTGAAATGCCGTTTACCAACATATCAATGATGGTTTCCGCCATGTTATAGGCGGTTGGATTCGTACGAAACACGTAACTAAGCCCCCGATCTGTCACATCATCAGCGACAGCTCCTAATTCGAAGTAGGGCACTTTACTCATTTCAGCAACCTGAGAAGCAGCTATTGAGCGTGAAGATGCATAAGTACCAAAGATCGCTTTAACATTTTCACGAGAAATTAAGCGACGCGCTTCACCAATGGCCTGGTTGTTATCCACGGCATCGCCTGTTTCAAGTACAACAGTTTCGCCTTGTACGCCGCCATTGTTGTTAATCTGATCGACCGCCAGTTCGAGACCGCGATAGCTTTCTTCACCCAGTAAGGCAAGCCCCCCGCTTAACGGGTAAAGAGCCCCAAATTTTACCTCAGCCAATGCAGAGGAAGAAATACTGCCAAGCATTACAGTAGCAATAACACTACTGATGGCAGTGCGACGTAATTTATGATTATATTTCATGATCAAACACCCCTAATTATTAATAATATCGGATAAAGAACTATCTTTACTTATGGCACCACTTTATTCCAAAATTTGTAATTAATGTATGCACCTTAAGTTCATAATACTTGCAGGTAAAGCAATGACTTTCTCATTAGCAAAGCATCTTTCAATCATTATTTTTGACATTTTTCTCTTCTCCAACAATGACTTTCGTTATTATTAAAACATCAGCACAACTTTGCCTATATGATCCGCATCCATACGGCGGTGTGCTTCACCTACATCGCCTAAAGAAAATGTAGAATCGATCACTGGGAGGCAGTGACCCTCATTCCACAACGGCATAACGTGAGATTCGAGCTCCTCGGCAATCTTCTGCTTCTCCTCGATAGAACGAGCTCTCAACGTCGACCCTGTTAACCACAACTTCTTGGCCAGCAAAAGCCAAGCATTAATGGAGGACTCTGGCCCTTTCATTACGGCGATCTGTACAATACGTCCATGTTCTGCAGCAGCTTCCATGTTTTGGTTAAGGTAATCCCCCCCCACCATGTCAAGAATCAAGTCGGCACCACGATCATTCGTGATTTTCTTCACCTCCTCTACAAAGTCCTGAGTTTTGTAGTTGATTGCATTGGAAGCTCCCAGCGCGAGGCACTGCTGGCACTTTTCATCGCTACCCGCCGTAGCGATCACCGTTGCGCCGAAAGCCTTCGCAAGCTGTATAGCTGTTGTACCAATACCTGAAGTGCCGCCGTGAACCAGAAATGTTTCGCCTTTCTTGAGACCACCACGCTGGAATACATTCGTCCATACAGTGAAAAAGGTTTCAGGAACGGCGGCTGCCTGTACTAGAGACATTGTCGATGGGACAGGCAAGGCATTGCGCTCGTCTACCACCGCATATTCGGCATAACCACCACTGGCCACAAGCGCCATCACGGCATCGCCCACAGAGTGGCGAGACACCTCAACGCCTGCTTGTATTACCGTCCCACTGATTTCAAGACCAAAGACATCCGTGGCACCCGGCGGGGGCGGATAACCTCCCATGCGCTGCATTACATCTGGGCGATTGATACCAGCACCAGCCACCTTAACGAGAATTTCACGCGGGCCTGGTACCGGAATTTCACCCTCTACAACTCTAAGCACCTCAGGGCCACCTGGTTGATCCGCCGTGACTTGCTTCATCTTTTCTTTAACGGAACCTTGGGACATAAGTCCTCCATTATTTTTATAGTCAGTTAACGTATCTTAGAGATCAAAATCTAAACCCATTTATATGAAGCGCTTCATTTTCAATTTAAAAAAATTGCTTTCAAGTAATCTTTACATGCAAGTACGGTCTTATACATTACGTTGATTCTGCCCTAGCACAAATCAGGTCAGCAGCCTTTTCAGCTACCATCATTACTGCCCCTTGAGTGTTTCCCGAAACCATTGACGGCATCACTGAGGCATCTACAATTGTTAGCTTTTCTACGCCTTTTACTTGTAAAGAAGGGCTCACAACTGCATCAGCATCACTACCCATCCTGCAAGTACCTATTGGGTGATAAATGGTCTGGCCATTCTCACGTGCAAACTCTAACCACTGTGCGTCAGTTTGTATTTCGTTACCGGGATTTATTTCATGAGAAACAAAGGACTGCATGCTGGCCTGCTCAACGATTCTCCGTGCCACTTTCATGCCGTCTATCAACGTTTGGCAATCTTCTTCCGTAGCTAGCATATTGGGTTTTATTAAAGGCGGAACATTTATATCAGCGCTCTCTATATGAATACTTCCCCTGGATGTTGGACGCAATTGAGTCACTCCAATCGTCATACCAGGCTCTTGATCTAGAACCCTAGTAGCGGCATTTGCGTAACTGGCATGAACAAAGAAAAACTGGACATCAGGAGAAGACAATTGTGGCTGTGTCTTAATGAACCCATGCACTAATCCAGTTCCAAGCGTCAATATCCCCTTACGACGGGTAAAGTATTTCATCACTTCTTTGGCCAGACGCACTCCCCGAGACATTTCATTGAGAGTAATGGTATTTCGCACCCGCCAATTCATACGTGTGGCATAGTGATCAATGTAATTCTCACCAACGCCATCCAGTTCAACTTTGGGTTCGATACCAGCCTTCGTTAATACCTTGGAGTTTCCAATGCCAGACAATTCGAGAATTTGAGGGTTCTGTATGGCTCCCGCACATAGGATCACTTCACGCTTAGCAGCTACCGTACTGCGCTTACCTTCATGCTCATATGTAACGCCAGTGCAAGACGTTCCATCAAGCTCTAAGCGCATAACTTTACAGTTATTCAGTAAATCTAGGTTACTACGTGTCATAGCCGGTTTCAGATAGCCATCCACTACGCTCCATCGTTGGCCATTGCGCTGAGTAACTTGATAATAACCGAAGCCTTCTTGCTCTAAGTCATTGTAATCCCTACTGAGGGATTGCCCATCTTCAGCTGCGGCCTTCAAAAACGCATCTGAAATAGGGAAGCGCTCTTTGACGCGCTCTAAGTACATTGGACCAGTCTTACCTCGGGCTGCTCCGCCCTCGGTAAAGTTTTCTAGCTTCTTGAAGTATGGCTCGACATCTTGCCAACCCCAGCCTAAAGCACCTTGCTTTACCCACTGATCATAATCGTCGGGCTGACCACGTACATAGATCATTCCATTGATCAAGGTAGAGCCCCCTAACCCCTTACCCCGGGGGATTGATATCACACGGTTATTGGTGACGGTCTCCGGGCATGACTCAAACCTCCAATTATAAGTCTTATTTGTCAATAACTTACTAAACCCAGCAGGAATTTTGATCCAGGGACTTTTAGGAGGCCCACCCGCCTCTAGCAGCAAAACATTATACTTACCGCACTGCGTCAAGCGATTCGCCAATATACATCCCGCTGTGCCACCGCCCACGATGACGTAATCATATTTACCCATTGCACCAAGCTTCCCATCGCTGCTCGTCAAGAAATCGCAACACGTTTATAACCCCATAGCCTCAACCATGAGCTTCAGCTGATTCTTGAGCATTGGTAGCCCGTACTGAATGGTACAGCCTTTGTTCTTAGCAACTTTCAGCAGAGGTGTCTCTTTCGGATCCATGATTATGTCAGCAACAATTTGTGATTTCGTCAGACCTTCTACATCAAGCGGAAGTGGATCTTCCTCTTTTAGCCCGAGCGAGGTGGCATTGATAACGAGATCGTGCCCTTTAGGATCACGCGTTCCTACTTTGATAGACAATTTCGGGTACGCTACTCGAATGCGCTCTTTAAGAGCTTCTGCTTTTTCCTGAGTTCGGTTAGCTAATGTCAGTTGACTGACCCCTGCCTCGGCAAGTGCATACGCAATAGCCGAGGCAGCACCTCCCGCTCCTACTAAATAAGCAGAACACCCTTCGGGACTGATTCCCTCTTCGCGAAGACCAGCCACAAATCCTTTCCCATCGAGAATGGCTCCATGTAGTTTGCCATCTTCAGAGCGCCTTATGACGTTAACCGCCCCCATTCGGGCGGCATCATCGCTGAGTTCATCGCACAGTTTCGCCACGGCCGTCTTGTGTGGCACCGTGATGACAAATCCGGCTAAGTTCTTCATAGCCCTGAAGCCATTCACTACTGAGTTCAGTTCTTCGCTAGACACATGAACGGGAACCAAGACGGCATCTTTCCCCATTTCCTCGCAGAGACGATTAATGCCCTGTGGTGTTTTAACGTGATGAACTGGGTCTGCAATTATTGCGCAAATTTTTGTTTTGCCTGTAATTTCCATACTAACCTCCTTGAGAAAGCGTATAACTTGTTTTTACATTGGTAAAAAACTCCTTCGCATAACTACCCTGCTCTCTCGGCCCATAACTTGAACCCTTTCGTCCTCCAAACGGAACGTGATAATCAACTCCCGCCGTGGGAAGATTTACCATTACCATGCCCGCGCTAGAATGGCGCTTAAAATGGGCCGCATGGGCCAATGACTGAGTACAAATACCGGATGACAACCCATAAACAGTATCATTAGCCAACGCTAATGCATGCTCATAGTCATTGGCCTTTATTACCGTGGCTACAGGTCCAAAAACTTCTTCTTGATTAATAGGCATCTCGTTGCGGGTTTGCGAAAACAGCGCAGGGGTTAGGTAATATCCCGGTGTCTCAAGAGACAATCGCTCACCTCCTGCCTCCAAGCGACATCCTGCTTGTTTGGCTTCCTCGATATACCTTAAGTCCTGATCTAACTGCGCCTGAGAGGCGACGGGGCCAATATCTGTATTGGGATGTAGGGCATTCCCGACCTTTAGCGCCTGCGTGGCTTCACGCATGCGATCAACGAATCTGTCATGAATTCCTTTCTCAACGATCAGGCGACTGGAACTCGTGCACCGCTGCCCAGTAGAGAAGAAGGCTCCGTTGATAGCTGTAGAAACGGCCAGCTCTAGATCGGCATCGTCAAGCACCACTAATGGATTTTTGCCTCCCATCTCAAGCTGAAACTTAGCGCCTCGGGCAGCACACTCTGCAGCTATACTCATGCCAGTAGCCGAAGATCCCGTGAACGTTATCGCACTGACTTTCTGCGAGGTGACCAGCGTATTACCCACCTTGGAGCCGGGACCCATTACTAAGTTAAACACGCCCTTGGGAAGCCCACCAACCTCATCAATGATCCTAGCCAGCTCCCAAGCACAACCAGGCACCAGATCAGCTGGCTTAAACACTACACTGTTGCCATAAGCTAAAGCAGGTGCAATTTTCCAAGCAGGAATCGCGATAGGAAAGTTCCACGGCGTAATGATCCCAACGACCCCAACGGGTTCGCGAGATACTTCGACGCTAACACCGGGACGTACAGAGGGGATAAATTCGCCGCCGAAGCGTATGGCTTCGCCAGCAAAAAACTTGAAGACCCGACCTGCTCGAGTGACTTCGCCAATCGATTCAGCCAGAACCTTGCCTTCTTCACGAGCGAGCATCTTACCCAAGCGCTCCTTGTCGGCCAAAATGCGATCACCGATTCGATCAAGTGCATCTGCACGTGCCTCTGAAGTCCATGCTGACCAGACCTCAAGGGCATCATTGGCCGCATCAATCGCCTGGCTTGCCTGGACTTCATCAGCATTAGCATATTCGCCTACGACGTCACGTGTATCGGAGGGATTTAGGTTGCGTTTTGTTTCGCCAGTCCCGACCCACTCTCCATTAATGTAGTTCTCGTGCATTCTATCCTCGCCCACGTTGAGTTTTTATATTCGGTGCTATCTTAGAAAGCCAAAAAATGAAGCGCTTCATTCTGATAGTAAAAAAATGAAGCGCTTCATTTTTTTACTATCAAACTACTAATAATTATTTATAGCACAGTAAAAAGATGGCGGTATTAAACTTTAGCAGTAACTCGATGTTTCAGCGTCTGTTAGTGCTCTTAAGCTGTCACGCTCGACGATCATTGTTTCCAATTCAAGCGGCTCACCCGTCCCCTCATTATCAATAATGGCGACAATAGCGCGTGCGACCTGCACTCCAATGCCATGCATAGGCACCCTGACTGTAGTTAATCCAGGAGTCATTGCACTCGCAAACTCAATATCATCAAAGCCTGTTATGGATAATCTTCCAGGAACAGGAATACCGCTTAATTGACACTGATGCATTGCACCAATGGCATGCAGGTCGGTACCGCATATCAGAACGGTTGGGAGCTCACCAATATATAGCAGTTGTTTAATCGCCTCCCGCCCCCCATCCAGGGAAAATGGTGTTTCCATAATCCACTCAGGCTTAATTGGAAGGTTCGATTCTTCAAATGCTTGAAGTACACCCGCTCTTCGCTGCCGAGAACGCTCGTTACCCTTTACTGGACCACCGCAGATAGCCGCTTTTCGATGTCCTTTAGCGATCACGTGCTTCGCAATATCATACGATGCCCGCCGATTTGAGAAGCCGATGGTATGTGGATAGCTCGTCTCATCCGTTGACCACATCATCAAGTAGGGGATGTCGTATCTTTCTATCATCTGAAACACCGCCTCGTCATGATCCGTGCCTACCAAAATCACACCATCGACACTACTTTCAACCAATGCTTGAAGGACTTTAACTTCTTGTTTTTGATTGTATTCATGGCTTCCTATGACCAGCTGATAGCCCATTTCCAACAGAGTTTGTTGTAATGAATCGATGGAGTTAGAAAACATTGGATTTTTTAATGTGGGATATACCACCGCTATTCGCCATGTTTTTCGAGCTGCCAGCGAACGTGCCACGCCATTACGTACGTACCCCATATTGGTTACGGCATTCATCACCTTCTCCAGCGTGGCCGGTTTGACCTTTTCAGGAGAAGACAAAGCTTTCGATGCTGTTCCCAAAGATACGTCAGCTTTTTTGGCTACGTCCTCTAATGTTACTTTTTTCCATTTTTTATTCATTATCAAATATAACCATATAGAATTGGCTCATATCAAAATATGAGCAATCACCCTAGATATGAAGCGCTCTCCCGTATGCAGCCAATACTGATTCGTGTAAAGCCTCAGAAAGAGTCGGATGTGGGAACACCGTTCGCATCAACTCAACTTCTGTAGTCTCCAGGGTTCGAGCCAGGGCATATGTGCTAATCATCTCGGTCACTTCAGGACCAATCATGTGGGCCCCAAGGAGTTCCCCGGTATTCTTATCAATGATGGTCTTCACCATACCATCAGACTCGCCAAGCGATAGCGCTTTACCATTCCCGATAAACGGGAAGCGTCCAATATTCACCTCGAGGCCTTGTTCTAGCGCCTGTTCCTCTGTAATGCCGACACTAGCAACTTGAGGGTAGCAATAGGTACAACTGGGAACAGACTTAGGATCAAGAATATGCACGTCTTCTATACCAGCGATAAGCTCTGCCACCATGACACCTTCATGACTGGCTTTGTGGGCAAGCCATGGCGGGCCTGCAACATCACCGATGGCATAAATATTTGGCTCTTCAGTCTCGCAGTGTTCATTAACGATGATATGCGTTCGATCAACTTGGATTTTGGTATTCTCTAGCCCCAAGCCTTCGACGTTTCCTGTTATACCCACCGCTAATATGACTTTCTCAGATTCTACAGAAAGAGCTTTCTCGCCTTGCGTAAAATTTACGTTAACACCATAGGTTGTCGACTGCTGACTCTCCACGTGAACACCAGCATAAATCTCAGTACCCTGCTTACGCAGATACCCAGCCAGCATGTCTGATATCTCGGAATCCTCGACTGGAAGAATATGATCTGAAGCTTCTAGGATCGTCACCTTACTACCCGCAGTGGCATAGAAGCTGGCGAACTCGACGCCGATAGCGCCAGCACCTATAACGGTTATGCTCTTTGGTAAGACTTCTGGCACCATTGCCTCGCGTGCAGTCCAGATGGATTCACTATTTGGCTCGAAACCAGGGATGGAGCGTGCACGAGCTCCGGTGGCAAGGATAATGTGTTTAGCCTGTACTTTCTGCTCAGCACCAGCGTTGTCGACGGCAACCTTACCTTTGCCCAGAAGTCGGGCATGGCCGGTGAGTACTGTTACTTTGTTTTTTTTCATTAGCCCTTGCACGCCACGGTTGAGCTGCTTAGCCACGTCCCTCGAGCGTTTGACGGCGGTAGTCAGATCAAAGCGCGGAGCTGAATCAAGTACCAGTCCGTATGATGTGCCCTCGCGGGCCAAACGCAGAATTTCGGTCGAGCGAAGCAGAGTTTTAGTCGGCAAGCAGCCCCAATTGAGGCATACCCCACCCAACTCAGCGCGCTCGACAATAGCCGTCTTTAGTCCAAGCTGTGCAGCGCGTATGGCCGCCACATAACCTCCGGGGCCGGCTCCGATCACGAGTACTTGATAGTTTTCCATCATTTTTACACCAGCAAGTTAAGTGGTTCTTCTAGCAAGCCCTTTAGCTCTGACAAAAAGCGAGCACCGACAGAGCCGTCTATGACACGATGATCAGCGGACAAGGTGAGGGGCATCATGCTCCCAACAGCGAGCTGATCGCCTACGACCACTGGACGTTTCTCTACTGCACCTACTGCCAGAATGGCTGACTGTGGGGGATTAATAATCGCACTGAACTCACGAATACCGTACATGCCAAGATTAGAGATGGTGAAACCGCCACCTTGATACTCGCTGGGAGCCAGCTTTCCGGCACGGGCCCTATCTGCCAGTGAGCGTACTTCGGTAGCAATCTCGGCCAGCCCCTTACGGTCTACCTCGCGCACCACCGGTGTTATCAGTCCGCTCTCAGTGGCTACGGCCACACTGATGTCAACGTCGAGATATCGGATCACTTCAGCCTCAGTCCAGCTGGCATTAACCTCGGGTACCCGACGCAGCGCCCTGGCGGCGGCAAATACTATAAAGTCGTTCACCGATAGCTTGTACGCTGGCTTGGCTTGGGAACCATTTGCGTTGAGTTTAGAGCGCAGTTCTAATAGTTCATCTACTCGGCAATCCACCGTTAAATAGAAGTGCGGTATGGTTTGCTTAGACTCACATAGTCGTCTAGCGATAGTCTTGCGCATGCCGCTATTGGGAATACGTTTAACACTGGTATCGGCTCCACCCTGCGATGAGATAGCAGCATCTGGACTTGTGATCTCAACAGTGGAAGTTGCAGCGGGTGTTTGTTGTAAAGCGCGCTCGACGTCTAATCGTACTATTCGCCCACGTGGGCCGCTGCCGGCCAGACTATTCAGCGTGATGCCAGCCTGATTGGCCAAACGGCGTGCCAACGGGCTAGCGAAAATCCGTCCAGCACTGTTGTTAGACTGGGCAAGCGATGTTTGTAATAGCGACGCGCTGTGCTGCACCGAGGCCTTATCTGGAGCCGGGTTTGGCGCTGGAGTTGGGCTAGCGGGCAAGTCTACCGAATCGGGCTGCGGGGCAGCGGTTTGGTAGATGTCCATTGCCGAGGTGGACTCCCCCTCGTCCAGCACAACAGCAATGAGAGTGCCGACCTGAACGGCCTCAGGGCTTGCGGGCACCAGAATCTGGCCCAGCTTGCCATCGACCTCGGACTCCATCTCCATTACGGCCTTATCGGTCTCTATTTCGGCAAGGACATCGCCCTTGGCCACTGGGTCGCCCTCATGCTTAAGCCAACGCATCAGCGTGGCTTCTTCCATGCCAGCCGCCAGCGACGGCATCAAAATTTCAGTAGCCATAAATTATTTTCCTACTAGCAGTCTGTCGGACTTGAGGTTAATGGATGAGCTGAGGCGTGGGTTCTTCACCCCCCCCTGTGTTGGTGTTGGTGTTGGTGTTGGTGCTGTTGTGTGGCTCTTAACCTGCCCCTCAGCTTCTGCAAGGCGGTTCTGACGCCTTGCCTGCTGGCCGGTTGGGCGCGGCGAGCCCTCAGCCCGCCGTCAACCGGT
>Ga0208029_1000896_pt1 | contig 15311 bp, 23 predicted proteins | sample MalvireepMed_s12_FD_184242 | JGI IMG/M metagenome (GOLD analysis project Ga0208029, IMG submission 184242) | Marine viral communities from the Global Malaspina Expedition - Malaspina viral metaG DeepMed_s12 (SPAdes) (version 2) | ecosystem: Environmental > Aquatic > Marine > Oceanic | place... | reverse complement strand
CCCTAGGCTCCTCAAGTTTCAACCCCCAGTCAGGATCAGTGTCCTTCCTTTTGGGGTTTTTCCACAACGCCCAGTTGATCTGCTCACCCTTCCAACACATAGACCCCTTTAACTTGGGGGCTTTTGGATTATCAGAGTGATTAGTCCAACCACTACCTCTCCCCTCCTCATGCTTAAAAGCCATCTCTCTCTCCTCTTGTTGAAGTTCTAACTCGTGCGCCCATGCTTGGGATTCCTGGTTGTCCAGCATCTGCGTCCATTGATCGGGAGTATGATACATCCAGTCATCATCGTTCATACCCTCCGCAGGTTCGCAGACATGGTACGCCATATATCGACGATAACCTCCTCCGTGTGACGCTTGTTATCCAGTAGTTCAGCGTCAGCCCAGCAGTTTTCAGCGTAGGCTACGTGATCTCTGAACTGCTGAGACGTTACGGATTTGGCTTCACGTTCTGCTACAGTCCCCGAAGCCTTCAGAAACGCTTCACCTCTAATGATGCGTTCCATCTTCTCCAGTTTCTTGACCAATGCCTTAGCCTTAGCAGCTTCCTCGTCCGTATGTGCTAGGTAAACCATTGCTTTTTCAAGCCTTTCTTCGCTAATCATTTGATTACCTCTTCCTTAAATGCTTGTCCTAATGTTTGAAGACACCATCTCATCTGAGTCTCCTTGTCAAATGTCCCATCATGGCAGTGGGCGTGGCATTGGTAACAGACAGGGATGGTAAAAAAGTCTGGAGCCTTCCGCCCCATACCTGCTCCCAATGCGCCCACCCTCAGGTGATGAGCCTGAGATTCTGCCCCACAGTGAATACAGGGCAGTCCTGCCACCCACTCCAAATACTTCCGAGACTTCAAGCCGCACAGTCTTTGTGCATACAGGCCAGTTCAAACGCTACGTTCTTGATAATAGAGGTAGCCTTTTCCAACTCTATACTGAAGTGTTCCTTCCCTAGATCACCCGCCTCTATACGATAGTCGTGCAGCATCTCATGCACCATCGACTCCACTAGCTTACAGTCTTCAACCTCAAGATAAAACGCACAATCGTATGGCCCCCAAGTCCTGGCAGCAGATCGCCTGTCCTGAAGATTATCCGTTGAGCCTATCTTATAGACTCCCTCTGGATGCCATCTATTCCTGAATACATAGACGTAACCCTCTGGTGGATACTCTACCTTCTGCTGTTTAGGAGGCTGCCTCTTTATCTCCTTGTAAATCTTCGGTAAGGCTTCCTCAAGGTGCGGGGTGTGTACTTTCTTAGGTGTGTCAACAAACTCCCAGTGGAAGCCTCCAGCTTTCTCACGGTGCCCATTGACAACATGGCTGATATGTGATGCCGAGTCGTTGCTATAAAGTTGGCCTATCGACAGCCCAGCTTCTCTCTGTGTCTCAAAAACTTCTCCAGTTTCCACACATCTTACTGACTTTCGTGGTGCCATAGCTCCTCCTATTTGAAATCGCTGTACCAATTCTCGCGCTCAAACCCAAGTTGGTCACCCAACTCCCTTGCTAGATCGGTTACCTCGTGGCAGTCATGGGTAAAAGCTGACCCACACTCTAGCATGGTACCCACTAGGTCGCGGGTTTTGTTTATGACCTTGACAATCGCTGCGCGATCTTCTGTGGTTAGATTCGACTTGAGTTTCTTAGCAGTTTTCTTCTTGGCCTTAGCCATGATAGTTCTCCTAGATTTCGCAACTGTCACCAGTGCAGGCTAATTCCTGGCTGGCCGTTGTCGTGTCCATCACCTCAACGATACTCTTCCAGTCTATATTGGTTGGCATAGCCTTCTTCATCTCCTTGTACTGATCGGAAGTGATGTCCTCATACGGAGCCTGCTCATAGATGTGGCCCTCGTCTGCGGATGGTAAGAAAGAGATGCCATTCACGATGTCCCAGTTGTCCCAAATCCAGGAAGCAACTGAAGCCCATGAATCCTCTGGTACATAACAAGTCATGCTTGGCTTATGCTCACACCAGTTGACAGCAAAGTGCTTCCATAGTTCCAACTGACTTATAGGCGTTACATCATGGCGAGTCAAAGACTTGGTTGGAGACTTCATCGGGAATGAGAATACCCAAGCCTCCGAGTTGTGCTTGTCCTCCTCGCAAGGAATCCCAGCCTCGATCATTGCTTCAGAGAGTGGGTCTTTCTTGTCGTTCCTAACGCGGCGAATATACTGATTGGCCCATCTGGGATGTATACCGCTTGCAGAATTACAAAGCTGGCTCACCGTTCCACTCGGTTTGATGCACGTTACGGCTGTCGATGGGTTGATCTTCAGAATCTCTGCCCACTTCCTATTCACAGCAATAGCCTCTTCCTTTAATCGCTGGAGTTCTTCAGGCTTGCTCTTGATGAGAAACGGGCAGTCATAGATTCCGGTAATAGAAACACCCAACAGCCTCTCCTCTTCGCAGTTATCAGTCCATCCCTTACGCAAGAATTTGAAATCAGTTAGACAGGATTGCAGCGTACCCAAGATGGTAGCGTACCTAACCTTGTCCATGAGGGAGTCCATATCGTCTGCCGGTAAAGCGACTACCTCAGTTAAGTTACAGAACTGTCCTGGTCTGAGTACAATCTCGGAGCAGGGGTTGCATCCAAACTCATGGTCTGGGTCTCTCCGTTCGGGGAGCATATCCTTACACGCTTGGCGGTTGAAGATGCCCCTCTCTCCCGATCTGCTCTCGTAAATAGCAAGCCACTCACGCATGAAAGCGCCCATGTCTGGCTTTTCGGTATAACAGATTGAATTATTTGAGAGACTTCTTTGCGGGTTTTCCGCGAACCAGTTACCCATCTTTGCATGGCGCATCCTCTCGTCTGAATGGTTAGACAAACTGATAAGGGAAGTACGGCGTACACCACCTACCACAACACATTCCCCAATATGACACATCACATCATGCACCTCGATAGAGTTGAGCTTTCTTCCCTTAGCTCCCTTGAAGACATTCCCTACGTTTATGAACATCCTCTCGAAAGGCCACGGGCCACTCGCCCTACCACCGAAAGTTTTGAGGGGTGCGCCAGCAGGACGCAGCCTGGAAGTGTCTATCTTGGGAATCTTCCCACTATAGAGGAGCCTGACGTATTCATCTAGGGCAGTCGCCCACCCCAACTTGCTATCACGCACCACAATGGTCGTGTCAGTCTCGAAAAACTCATCCGCTACCTCTGGCAGCTTGCTGATGTACTGGCGCTCCACGCTGTAACCAAGGCCCGTCCCGTTCATCTGAATGTAAAGAGACTCACCGAACACCCGGATATGATCGACCGCCATGTAAGCGCAGTTGTATCCTGCTATGTTGTCGCGTGTCAGTGCCTCGCCTGCGGTCATCAAGCACCGCATAGAAGGCATCACGTTCTTGGAATAGACAGCCTCCCGTATTTCGGTGGAGAGAAGGGTGGGGAGATTAAACTTCTCGCTAAAGTAATTCACATAGCGATCAACTGTCTCACCCCAGTCCTCCCTCCTCTGCTGCTCAGGTAGATACCTGGCATAACGAGAGACTGCGATGTAGTCTTCGTAGAGACTCATCAGTCTGTTATCTCCGGTTTAGTTGGTAAGTCCTCATCTTCCTCGATCAGAACCTCATGGTAGGAACCGTCTGGATTCCTCCAAGCCTTGTACTTCTTGTAAACTTCCTCGCGCCGAACAATAATTCTTGGGTCATCTTCTGTCCCAACATCGTCGTCATACATACGAGGCCCATACTTATAAGGCTCAAGTATCTCCCGCATTAGATCGCCAAACATTGGCGTATTCCTCAACATCATATGCCTCATAGATTTTCTCCGTCTGTCCCAACCACAATCAGGGGGTCAGGCTCCCTATAAGCGGCAGCCACAAGGTTCATTAAATCTGGAAGCCTCACCACTGCCAACATCTCTGAACTGCGATACTCACCCAGGACTACGGTGGGTATCTTATCGTCTGATCCTTCTATGGCCTGCTGCATGGCCTCTTTAATAAACTTTGAGAGTTTCCTGCGGTACTTACACTCGATACCGAGGTAAGGGTGCGCTACGTCCAGAGGCGTCCTCCTATCCGATACTGGTATCCTCTCGCCCCCAGTGCGTAGCGCAACCCGCCGCTCGAATGCTTTCCAGTTCTTATCCATTGTAAAAGTTGACCGAACAGTGCGACATCTTCTCGCCACCTAGGTGTTTTCCACCTCCAGACGATCAACCTCTAGTTTTTTTTCATACAGAGCATTAAGACTAACCAGCAGTAATTCGGTTCTGAGAAGAAAATCATTTCGCTCTTTCATCAGGGGAATGATAGTCTTTATAAGGTAGTCTATCTTTTGCTCACAGTTATGCTCGTCAAAATCTGTGGGTAGAAGCAGGGTTGGGTCACATTGGTTTGATTTATCCACCTTCCATCTCCCATTCGTTCTTATCGACCATCTCACGACAGTTCTGACAGGTGATGGCAGACCATGAAAAATGATACACCCTGTTTCCTTCAGTAGATTCACATTTAGGGCAGCGGAGAATCGTCCCATCCTTTTTCGCTCTGCTGCGCCCGTTTACTTTCTTCATGGCTACCTCCGGTAGACCTTGATGTCTCTAAGTTTACCAAAATGTTTGACAACCTCAAGCACCACCTCCTCCATCTCTGGAAGCCTCTTTATATACTCCCACTTTGCCCTTTTCCCCTCTGGCGAATCTTCGTAAAGCACTTCGTCCTTCCACCTCCATTCTCTTGTGCCATTCCCCCCTCGTTTCCCCATCCTTAAACCATAGCCCCTGTCTCTTTAGGGAGTCCTTCAGGACTTCCCTGAAAGGAACCAGTTTCCCGTCCATCTTCTGCATGGAATAGCGATCAGCATGGCAGGAATCGCACAGTATATAAGGGTGTAGCTGTGTTGCTCGTTTATTCTCACAGTCGCTGCACCATAGATTGGATGTCGTCTCTTCTGTCGATTTGGAACTCATGTCTCATCGTCTCCAGTTCTACTTGATCGCCCAAATAATGGCCTGCCTCACGGATGTCTGAGATAAAATTATCCAGGTCTTCCTGCAATGATTTCAAGTTACTGACCACATCTATAAAATCATCGTGAGTGTAGCCCCCGTTAGAGGCTTCCCCAATATCCCGAACCGTACCCTCTAGGAAGATCACAGCCATAGCACAGGCGTGTTCTCCCTTCTCGTACATGGCCTTCTTCTTGTCGTCCATAGTAATGACCCTCAGTCTCTTAAAGCGCCTGTCACGGAGCATAGGGACGGCCACATCACGCCCTAATGCCTCAATACAAGCAGACCGAGACGAGTACACAATCCCAGTCTGCGTATCCAGAACATTACCCACTCGGACAGTTAAGCGCCTCAATTTCTTCCTTTGTAAAGTGTTTCACGGGTTTTGGGTAAGCCTCTTTAGGGTTCCAATAGGGGTTGTGGTGACGTTCTGAGCCGGTTACAGCCATGAGGTACTCAGCATCCCAGTTGACATGGCGATACCCTAAGCCTCCCGCGTAAATGTCAGGCCCAGAGGCTTCGACTAGGCTATTCTCTGGCAAAGCATCCAGGGAAATTTCCCTGTTACTTCCACTTGGATTCAGGTTTTCCCCTACTAGAGGCTGGAAATTCTGAAGAAACGCGTAGACTTTCCAAGCCTCCTCCAAAATCCCTTCCTTGATCTCCTCATCAATAGCCTTGATCCGCTTGATGCGCTCTATATGATTTAAGCATCTATTTAATAGGTTTTCCTTAGAAACCGTCTTTGTAGGGCTTTTTTGTTGGTCAGCTAAGGCTTGCGCCGGTAGCTGGCTGATTATACGCATGGATTTGTTAAGTTGATAGTTCATAGTTTTTCTCCTGTATATATAAGGATTTAAGGTGTAAGCCATTGATAAATATACATATCATAACACTAGTGTTTTAGCCATTTTCGACCCCATATCCTTATATATGAGGGATAAAAGTGTGTCCGACATTAGAATTATGAGCGTCTTGTGGCTCCATCGGATGAATAGCGAGACTGAACAGCAGCCTATGAGCCAGGAATAAACTGTCGTTAAAGTGACAATGGTCGAGGATTGAGCCTTCCTCTGTATAACAGGTTGACAGATACCGCTGAACAGTACCTAGATTACACCTATAGAATGAGTCGGTCACTAACGGCTCATAAAAGACAGGTGCAACTTTACTGTTGTAAATAAACAACACTACGGAGACGCTCCTTCAGTTCGTCTACTACCGCTAGGCTTGCATCTATGTTGTCATAATCAACGATATGGCCTTCATCAAAAAACATCTCTAGGTCTTTTTGCAACATATCTAGCAAATCTTCGCAGCTACAGTTACCAAATAGTTTTATTCCGGTAGTCATAATAATTCCCCTATGTCATCAGAAAGTGAGCGCACCAATCGCCGGTCGCGTAGACAACGAAACCTGGCGCAGCGCGACTCGTGGAACCGTACCAAGAGCGGAGCCATGAAAGACCGCTCAAAGTACAGCAGGAAAATGCGGTCGAGATCGAAACTTATCATGGAGATAAACTCGGATATGGGTTGATTTATTGGTGGGTTGGCCTCGCGTATAGTCGCGCCAATCCTCGTTGCTGTCTAGCTTTGTCTTGTCCAGATACTGTCCTTTGACCAAGACATTGTAACGCCTACGGTTGGCATACTTTCGGAGCAGGCGCACAAACTCCCGCCCATCCTCATCGTTGGGAATCTCGCAGAACTGATAGCGAGGGGGTGTTTTCTTACTCATGGTTAGTCATCTCCATAGTCTGCCCCGCGATACTCTGCGGGGTCTACTTGATACTCATCGAAGGGTTCCACGTCTACATCTTCATGGCAATTGGCCTCAAAGACTGCGCGAGCAAATCCGCGAGGGGTTGCGCTTCTGATGTTCTTAGTCTTCATGGATTTACCACCTAGTTTGCGGTGCTGCGTAGACGATCCAAACGAATCGCACTCCACCGCATCCTTTTCGGGCATTGTAAAAAGCTCATTTGTCCAGAGACAAGTCTTTTTAGAGTACCCATCACGAGGCGCGATGTAATCCGGCCACTTCGGGTGAATGGCTTCATCTTTTGGAATGTAACCGCCATATTCAAAAGGATGAAAATAGTAGTCTGGCTTACGCCACATTGTAGCCAACACTGATACCGGATTCTCAATATAGTACGGGCAATTGAACTTTTCGGCGAAGTCGGCACACATTACAGCGTAGTGTACCGCTTCATCTTGAAAGTGTTCACTCTGGGCCTTCTTACGGGCAAAGTGAGCGGCCCCCGAAATTGCCATGTCAGTGCAGACGGGGTAGCAAGAAATAAATGCAACCTCAGCGCCAAAGTCTTGGGCAATCTCGTCTAAATGCTCCTGATCGTGTAGGTCAGCTTTGATATAGTTTATTTCACCGCCTAATTTACCAACCTTTTCAGACTCTACGCCATACTGCCAATAACGGTGTTGTATATCGAAGCAGTAGCATTTATAACCAGCTTCGGCCCACGGTCTGACGGCTTCGCCGGTGTAGTCGTAAAGTGATAGCACAGTTTTCATAATTACGTTTACCTTTTAATTTTCCCTAGACTGCCGATAATAGCGTAGCTTAGGGGATTCTGGTTAGTTTATAGGTTTACTTATTTGGTTACACTTATAAATGAGATTTTATCGCAGCCGTATACCCTGAGCGCGGCAGCTATTCCAGCGGCATTCCCGCCAGCGCGGCGCATTCCCTCACCAACAATCACGGCTACTTCTTCATTTTGCGCGTAGGTGGATATGAGCGCGAGGTATCTACCGTAATTGTTTTGCGTAGACTTTACTTTACAATTCTCAATCTTATCCACTACTGGCTTTAAATCCTGCGCCAATTCATTTAACAGTTTTTCAGATTTCAACATTTTAGACTCCCGCGACTACAAAGTCGCTAGTATCGGTTTTTGCCTTACCTTTTGCTGTTAGTCCCACGATAACGCTAGTGGGGTCGTTAAATCTTACGTCGTTTTCATCGCCGTTTATCACTTCCCTATTCATAAAATGCGTGGGCAGTTTTCCAGAAAATACTACTGCTAGATTCACGTTGCTATCGTGGCGTAGTTGCTTATCCACCACGCGAGCGTACTCGGTAACGCCAGAATAGGAAAATGTTAGATGGTAGTTACTCGGTACGGTACGGCGTGGGATTTTCGTATAGTCGTAAAATTGAACACGCGGGAAAACATCAAAAATAGTCTTTTTCCCATTGTAGAAAAAATGCTCTTTTTCCCATTGTATGTCGCTAGTGCCATTTAATCGTACAGCGAGTATTTTGCCTTGCTTAGCAGCTTTTCGCTGTAATCTCTCAATATCTCGCGCCAGTGTGGCCATGAATTGATCGTGATATTGAAAATACATTAAAGTTTTTCTTATTCTGGCTTTTTGCACACTGTCAAAAGCACCACGACCCGCAGTATTGAGGCAGCCAGTCTTACAGCCAGCCACGCCAGCGTACGGGCAGAGATTAAACTTCGCGCCAATGGTATCGGCTGGTGCAAGGTATAAAATACCAGTCAATACACCTACCTTTTCACCCTTGATAGTCTTGGCATTAGACTCGCCCAAAAGAGAGCTAGGCATTTTTTGAAACAATACATCATTCCTTACCATTTTTACAATCTCGGGATTTAACCCTTTAGTGCTGAATAGTTCCATTACGGCCTCCCGTGTATGATTAGTCCAACGATTAAAACAGCGACTATAGAGCCTATAAGGGTAGCTGTCATTAGATAACCTCCATCATTTTGTTTATCTGCACTGTGCCGTAGTGCTTCCCAAATTCTACATTTACTGACGGCTTATTTTCTCCGACATAGTTCTGTATCTGGAGTCCCAACATATCATCCACCATCGTCTGAGAAACTATGCCATTAGTAAAATGTACTCTAAATCTAGGGTTACCATTTACACTGCTATTCATACGTTCCAGTCTGTCAATTTTCAGACCCTTCATTGTTTCTAGGTTTTTCATAGGTTGTCTCTAGTCTAAGGTTAATACGTCAAGGGGTACGCTTGGAATACCCCTTAGCCTATAACCTATTCTTCGTTGACTACTTCGATTATCTTAGATTCGATAATCCGAACAACGTCAAAGTATGCTGAGGCTGATCCGCTGTACTCGTTTTTCTCTCGTCTCTCGTCGGCTGTTAGGCGTCTATCGGATTTAAGGTCAGTAAGCTGTTGCTCTAATGATTCTACGTCGGCCTGCTCTTTTGTGCAGTATTCCCTCAATTGGGATAAGGCGTTAACTACTGGTATGTTTGATGCTTTCATGGGTTACCTCTATTGGTGAATTGATCCAACAATGCTCATTATCCACACGCAGATGCCCATGTCAATACAATTGATACAATATCTATCACAATAGTTTCTTATGGTATCGCAGCTAAATCCTGGCCAGGCTTATACATCCCGCCATTATTCGCGCCCATAAAAAACAAACATACAACACTCTCTTATACTGATAACCTTATAGGGAGATACAACTAGGTGGTCTGTAGACTTCCTCATAGCCCAGAGACTTCCTCATAGATGTTCAGACCATACCTACACACGGCAGCCCAGAGGAAGCCCACAGAATATCCACCACATGATAAACGACAAGAGGCTACCTCATAGATGTAGCAACACAAGGGGAAGCCTCACAAGCGCTCTGGGGAAGTCTCAAGACTACCTCGCCGCGTAGCCAGTCGGCCTCTTATCTTAAACATAATGAGGGAAGACTAGGCTGCCTCAGGCTAGGCTCGTAGTCCCAGGCTGAGACTAGGGGCGGCCCCCTTTGGGATTTTCTGAAGTCATATATATTGTATACACTCAGCGGTGAGGAAACCTAAGTAATATAATCAAATGATGATAGACCATGAAATACCTCCGAAACGCCGCACCGTGGGCTTTAAAAGCCTATCTGGTCTGGTCAGTATGCGTAGACTGCGTAGCCGTGGGGACTATTCTATGGTTTGTCTTGAGGTAGGTCAGCATAGGATGCTGGCCCTAGCTTATGGCTGAATACCAGAGACATCCTCTGGCCCGTCCCCATGATGTGGGACAGGACTTCTGGGCAGTGAACTATGCTGGGCCATCATTGATGGACAGGCAGAAGTACATTGACCCCAGAACTGGACAGGTTTGGGAATCTCTAGAGGAAGCCTTGAGGTTCCTCGCTGGCCCTACTGATTACCAACAGTGGGACGAATTGGGTAGATTACCGGATGATCCCAATGTAGAAGCTGTTATGCCCGATATAAGGGCTGGGATACCCCCTGGTCCTCCAGGTGAGGCAGCCTTTAGAGCCTCTCAGGAAGTCCCTACTATCTTACCAGAAAGGCGTATCACGCCTCCTGATGTGGTTACTGGGCTTCTGGAAGCGCCAGATACGGGTGTTACTATTTCGGAATCTACCTATGATTATGATCAGGCCCAGCGAGAGGCAGACTTACAAAGGGCGATAAGACGGGAAGAAACAGACCCACCGTATGATAGGGAAGCAGAACTACGGCAGGCTATAAAACGTGAGGAGACTGAGCCTACACTTCAGCCATTAGAGCCTGAGTATAAGCCTAGATTTGAGTGGGAAATCCCCATGCAGGACCAGCCCAAAGAGGGTAAGTGGCCTGATGCAAAGGGTTTGTTGGATGCCGGTGAGGTTCCACCAGATGAGGGTGTGGTAGATTGGAGGGACAGATCAAAAACCCGCGCACTGGCCGTAGTAGCTCCAGAGGTGGATATAGATAATCTTCTCGACGTTGGGTGGCATAGCCTTATCAAAGGAGGATCAGTAGACCTCCATAGGGGGGCGTTAAGCACAAGGTTGCGGGTTCCAAAAGAAGTAGAGGGTAAATGGCGGGGGGTAGCAGCTAAGGAGTATGGTGGTTTAAGGGCATCAGGACCGGAATTTATGGATACTTCCGTTAATCAGGAGTACACTCAGGATGTTGGTCCGAGGGACTTTAGTGTTACCAAAACACGACCTATCTCTAGTACCAATGTAATAATGCCCCACGGCATTAGAGATGGCGATGAAGGTCCAGAATCTGTGAGTTACAGTGGACTGTATAAATCATCCGCCGACGAAATGTTTTTCGGCGAAAAAGGTACAGGCGCTGGTGATCTTGAATACCACGAACCATTGCACAGAATGTTTCGTTATTTGTGGCATAACAATGATTTAATTAAGGGCATACCAGTCACAAACGCGCAAGGCGAAGAAGTAGAGTTACTGGACCTTATTTTCCCCAAAAAAGACCCCAATTGTAATACCAATGCGTGCGCTAGAAGATGGAAAAGTGAACCGATGCACGATATCATTTATTCGGCCTCTAAGTATGGGGATATGCGTGAAAGAGTTGGTGCTGAGGGGTTTGGTGAAGAAACAAATCTGAGTGCCGAAGCTAATCTAGAAAGGAACAGGGAGATATTAAGATTACTCAACGATGCACTGGAAGACACGGCAGCAAAAGCATTAAGAAGGGAGGGGCTTAGTCCGATTCCAGAAGGTGAGATTCCACATGGACCGTCCATTGTACCAGACGAAGGTTTGATAACTACCACACCAGAGGAACCCGATACTCCAAACGCCAGAGAACTAAAGGGCCAAGAGGCAGCAGACGCGAGGAAGAGAAAACTCGCCGAAGATAAGAGGAAGTCTCGTTTATCGTCTAAGGTAGGCGCACCTCGAACAACTTTCGAGAAGACCCTAGTTGATGTTGGAACATTCCCAAATGATACCGCCGAGGGAAGAAAATCTTGGTATGGTGTGGGACAAAACAAGAAGAATGTAGGGCAGGGAACTGCATATCTAGCACCAGATGCCGCTTCTGATTACAAACGAATGAACAAGGCTTTCAAGGCTAAATTTGGCAGGGATATAAGAATAGAATCAGCATACAGGACCAATCTTCATAATGAAGCCCTAAAAAAGAAAGGGGCGGTACAGACTTCAAAGCATAAGGAAGGAACCGCTTTAGATATAACGAGTAAGAAGGAGCGGGATTGGATTATAAAGAATGGTGCAGACAAGTATGGTTGGATATGGCATAACTACAAAGATAAGAAAGGTAAGCGTGGAACGTCCAATCATTTTTACCATATAGGTAAAAGAAAAACAACCAGCAGATAGAGGATAAGATTATGCCTATAGGACCAATGGGAGAACCCCTACCATATAACGGACCCGCAGGACCACCTATGGGTGGCCCAATGCCGGGAGCAATGCCCGGAGGAGGCCCACAGGACGAGGTAGGCCAATTACTCGCCCTACGTGAACAGATTGACCAGAGACTCGCAGAACTCATGGGAGGCCCACCGCCTGGTGGAGTCCCTGGAGCGATGCCAGCCGGTCCTCCTATGGATGCTATGCCCCCCGGAGGGATGCCCCCAGGATTGCTTGCATGAGAACTGAGAAGCAAGAGGCTTTTATCGAAGCCTATTGTTTAACGGGAAACGCCGCTAAAGCAGCGGAGATGGCAGGCTATTCTGAGAAAGCCTCCAAACAGAAGGGATGGACTCTTAAAAAACAATTCGCTGATGAAATAGCCGAAAAGACTAGGGAGATGATGGCAGATGGTATACCCGGAGTCCTGGCTAAACTCCACGAATTGATCAATGAGGCTACCTCTGAAGCCGTTAAGCTAGGAGCAATTAAAGACTTCTTGGACAGAGCAGGGTTAAAACCTGTCGATAAAGTGGAGCAGAAAGTCTCCCACGTCGAGAGTGCTTCCCTTGATGAACTGAGGCGAGAACTTGAGGCTTTGACTGGCTCCTCTGAACCAGAGGAACTCCCGTCTAGGCTCAACTAATGCCCATTCAACGGTGTACGCTAAAAGGCGGTAAAAAGGGATGGAAATACGGAAAATCTGGGAAATGCTATGCAACTAGGTCAGGCGCTGAACGTCAAGCCAAAGCGATCCACGCCAGTGGCTACAAGGAAAGAACTAGAGCAGGCAGTAGAAATCGCTAGGGAGATACGAACCCGTGAACGCTTCAACAAGCTCGACTTCTATGACCCCTACCCTTACCAGCTAAACTTCCACAAAACAGGCTCAGAGGCCAACCAGAGGCTTCTGATGGCTGCTAACCGCATAGGTAAGTCCTATTGCGGGGCTGCTGAGATGGCCTACCATGTAACAGGACTCTATCCTAAGTGGTGGGAAGGTCGAAGATACCGACAGCCAATTATCGCGTGGGCTGGAGGTGTCTCAAATGAAACGACACGCGACATTGTTCAATATGAACTATTGGGTTCCCCCGATGACCCAGAAGCCTTTGGGTCCGGTTCTATACCGAGAAATCTAATAATAAAGACCGAGAGGAAGCCTGGGGTTCCAAACGCAAAGAGCGTAGCTCTCATTAAACACGTTTCCGGTGGGAACTCCTCTTTATTCTTCAAAGCCTATGAGATGGGCCAGGAGAAGTGGCAGGGAAGAAGTGTAGATTGTATCTGGTTAGATGAAGAGCCGAGCAGGGAAATATATTCTCAAGCCGTTACTAGAACTCTTGATCGTAAGGGTATGATTTATATGACTTTTACCCCGGAGCAAGGGATGACAGAAACGGTCGCATCCTTTATGAACAACCTCCAATCTGGGCAGTCCCTAACCAATGCTACATGGGATGACGCCTCAGAGAAAATCTTCTCCCAGAGTGGAGAAAGAGGCCACCTCTCAGAAGTCGTAATGGAACAGATTCTTTCCTCGTATTCGCCTCACGAAAGGGAGATGAGAAAGAACGGCAGACCTTCTATTGGTTCAGGATTGGTCTTCCCGCTAGGGGAGGAGAAGGTCATGGTCGAGCCGATGGAGATACAGTCACATTGGCCGAGGATCGCTGCAATAGACTTCGGATGGGACCATCCTACGGCAGTTGTATGGTGTGCAATAAACACAGAAGAAGAGATATTTTACGTCTATGATTGCTATAGGGCTTCTAAAGCAAGCCCATCCGTCCATTCGGCAGTCATACGCACAAGACCACATTTTATACCCATTGCTTACCCGCATGACGGAAACAGAAGGGACAGTATGGGAAATCCAGGTTTAGCCGATCAATACAGAAATATGGGTTGTAATTTCCTTCTGGAACATTTCACCAACCCCCCAGCATTGGGAAGCAACAAAGGCTCTAACTCGATTGAGGAAGGCTTGATGGCTATGCTCCAAGCAGTAGAGGCTGGTAAATTCAAAGTGTTCTCTACTCTCTCAGATTGGTTCGAGGAGTTCAGGATGTACCATAGGAAAGATAACAAGGTAGTTCCTTTAAGAGATGACCTCATGTCTGCAACAAGGTACGCCTTTCAATCTCAACGCTTTGCAGTTGCAGGGGAAGACCCCACATGGACGCAAGACGTTGAATACAGGAACTACGGAATTATTTAATGGCTCAAAAAATTACTGAAGAAGAACTGGTAACTAGGATACGGGGAGAAATCACCGATTCCCTTGGTTACATGGGAGATACGATCTCCAAGCAGAGAGAGTCTGCTATGCAGTATTACTATGGCCTTCCCTTTGGAAATGAAGTGGATGGGCGTAGCCAATTTGTAGACTCTACAGTTCAGGATACCATTGAATGGATTAAGCCCTCCTTGATGCGAGTATTTGCCTCCGGGGATGAAATGGTAAAATTTAATCCTCATGGTCCCGAAGATGTTGCTATGGCAGAACAAGCCACGGACTATGTGAACTATGTGTTTACTAAAGATAATCCGGGTTGGGAAATTCTGTACTCCTGGTTCACTGATGCTTTGCTATCCAAGAATGGCATAGTCAAGGTATGGTGGGATGAGTACGAAGATAGCCAGAGGGAGGAGTACAGGGGTTTAGATGAAATTTCTTTTACCGCCCTTGTGAGCGTTGATGATGTTGAAGTAATTGAACATACCGAGTATGAAGAGTACGGCTCTCCTGTGCATGATGTCGTTATAAAACGTAGTGCGTATAATGGTAAGATAAAGATTGAAAACATTCCACCTTCTGAATTCCTTATTAGTCGAGAGGCCAAAGATATACAAGAAGCTAGGTTTGTTTGCCACAGGGTTCTTAAAACTCTATCAGAACTCAGGGAAATGTACCCCGATCAAGACATTGAGATAGAAGACCTTGGCGGTGCAGATGACGACATGGCAGACTTTTCTGGTGAACGCCTAGAGCGTTACCAGTTTGATAAATCAGCCCGATATTGGGAGGGCTGGGGTGGTGACGCCACCTATGGAGAGGAAGGCTTACGAACGTACTGGTTGCATGAGTCCTTCCTGAAAACAGATTACAATAATGACGGAATCACAGAACTCCGTAAAATATGCACAG
>Ga0208029_1000893_pt1 | contig 15354 bp, 30 predicted proteins | sample MalvireepMed_s12_FD_184242 | JGI IMG/M metagenome (GOLD analysis project Ga0208029, IMG submission 184242) | Marine viral communities from the Global Malaspina Expedition - Malaspina viral metaG DeepMed_s12 (SPAdes) (version 2) | ecosystem: Environmental > Aquatic > Marine > Oceanic | place... | reverse complement strand
GTACAAGGGAATTCATGTGTTTTTGTATACTTTTTTTCTCCCCTTGATCTCCAGTAATTTTCTCCTATTTGAATATACTTTTTACAATTATCACATACATGTAATTGTCTAGCTTTAATAAGTTTGAACATTTTGTTCTCTCTTAAATTTCTTAATCTTTACAGTAACATCTTTTTCCCAACCACATTGATTACATTTCATAAAATACATCTTACCAAATGTTTCATCAATATGATCTTCTATATAACAATCTCCAGTTTTACAATGAGGACAACTCTTAGGATATATGTGCATCATAAGGTTAGTCCTTACGTTTTAATGTTACCTCTTTAATTTTTCCTTCTATTGTAGCAGCCTCTAGTCGTTCTTTAATTTCACCACCATATTTCAAGTATCCTCTACCTATACGCATATCATATTTTTCTGGTATAACTATCGTTTCTTCATGTTCTGGAGTATAAAATCCATTCTCAATATCATTAGGGTGTAATAATTCACGTACTAATGCTAACTTACCATAGTCCCAGCTAGTATTTTCTTTCTTGCCTTTACATTCTATATCTGGGTGAGGTAAAATAGAAGCACCATCTGCTAACATACGTTTAAGTAAAATAAACTTTGCATAACTAGCATCATCATAAACATCTTTAGCTTGTTCTTGTCTTTCCATTCCAAAATCTATTAAACGGTCAGTCTTTAGATTATCTATAAACTCTTTACGTTCATCGGAAATCATATTAATATATTAATTCCTTTTTAGAGACTACTAAAAATAGATCTTGAGATTCATACAAAACTTTTACTAGGATATTAAATTCTTTAAATTGATCTTCTATTGGAAGTATTGCTCCACATGTTTCACATTGACAATGTTTATCTAATTTATTTATTGCAATAACAGTTACTACTTTACCACTTTCTAGTTTTAAAAAATCATTATCTTTTGATATATGTCCACATTCTTTATGTTCAAAAACAGGTCTTTCTATCCAATGATATATAGCTTTATCATTAGTCTTTAACATGTTGAACAGCAAATAAAGCTATTTCTCTAGCCATTGCAGCTACTTGGATAGCTTCTTTGTATAAGTTTTCAGGTATAGATTGTTTATCCTTAATCTCCTCCCATAATTCGTCTACTTCTTCTAATAAAACTCCATATCCTTCGTAATAACTAGCAAATCCACCATAATGAAGTGTAGCATGTTCCATTTCTTGAGCTATATCTTTATCTACTTTCTCTGAATTAATAAGTAAATCTTTTAATTGTTGTACTTTATTTTCTGTTACGTTCATAATATCCTTTTTCTAGATGGGCCTAAGTATTAAGACTTATGATTAAGGCAGACCTAGCAACATGCCACCCATCTTATTACCTGAGAAGATTCATCTTCTATAGTAATCACCTCCTATTCTATTTCTACTTTAACAAATTTACCTTCAACCTCCTTCATAAAACCTTGTTCAATTAATTCATCTTGTAATGTACCTGATTGGAAAGAATTAACCATTTCTTCAGGAATATCTTCTTCATTTCTAAGTGCAGTTAATGCTGCCCGAACTGTCTTACCGTTAACAGTATTAATAAGAAGAGTATACACCGATTGATCTACTTCTGGTTCATCTTCTTTATCTACTATAGTAGATATAGGAGCGTTTAATGTATCTAGAGTTCCTGATAATCCACCTATTGCATCTTCAAACGATTGTCCTTCTATATATATAGCTTCTGATTTCCACCAAGCTTTTTCAAATCTAGTTCCTGCATTTTCTAAAACTTCTCTAATCCAATGTTTAGCACCAAGAAAATCTTCAGGGTTTTTTCCTGTTAATCTTACTTTAGCAAAACAATCAACTTGTTTTTTAAGTGTAGACCTCCTCATTTGTCCTGATGCTGGTATATTATGACTAGACCTATATAAGAATTTTTCACCATTAGCATTAGATGTATCTTGGTCTAGTCTATCCCATTCTAGTTGCCATACTTGTCGAGTTGTAGACACACCGTTATCATCAGTATACGGACGAGTTTCTCTGTATTCACAACTGACTAATTCTGCCGGCATTAAAGATTCTTGTTCTGCTTGTGAATTTAGTTCATCAATATCTAGGCTTAGACCATCCATTACCATGTTTATTCTCCTATTATTTTATTCTAGTTACTTCTGCTACTCCACTTCCAGTATGCTTAATCGACCATTCACCCTCTCCTTTTCTTTTTAACTGATATGCATAATGAGCTAATGTACATCTTTGACCCCAACCTATACAATAATATTTCTTATGATCTAGTATAACTTTAGTTCCTACTGCAATATGAAGTAATGTTTCTTTAAAGTAATATGCTTTTGTATTTTTTTTCATTCCTCCACTATGAACTATAGGTGTATCAATTATCTACTCCTCCTTTTCGATATAGGTTTGGGTCTAAGATCAAACTCACTAAATGGTATTAGATCTTTACCTTCTAATATCCATAAAGCATCTAAGAAATATGAAATCTGATCAAATACGGTACGCCATCTATTAATAAGATTCATTAACGAAGAATCAAGTATATATGTAACGCCTTGATCATCTTCTGCTCTCATTGCCCTACCATATGCTTGTATCATTGTTACTATAGCATTAGTAGCATACCATTGAGGGTCTACATCATTTCTAGCTTTAACTTGTGGATTTCCTAATGATTCAAAGGGTATCTTTGCTATAATTTGAAAACGACAAAGATCATATGGTAAATCTACACCTTCAGTAAATGAAGGAGATACTAATACATCATTATCAATACTTTTCTTGAATGATTCTAATACATCAGAGCGTTCTTTTGAAGATTCATGTGTACGGAATCTATCTATATTTTTAGAATTCTTCATTAGAAACTGAGCTATCTTATAATTAACAGTGTGAATCATTCCTTTTTGATCTGGAAATTTACTTAATATAGCATCAATAGCATTAGTAAGTTTTTTTAACTCCATACCAGGGTCAGATGCAGAACGAGCTAAATTTGCAGCAGGTATCCATATAGCAGGTCTTTGAGTAGGAGAGAAAGTAGATGGAATATTAAGATACTCATAATCTACAATGTTAAAACTTTCTATAATTGATCTTGGAAGTGTAGCCGACATTAATACTACTTTTCTAGCATGTGAGAATATATACTTCTGCATATACTCTCCAACAAATGTAGGTTTATAGATTACTGTATTATCTTCTATTTCTTGTATCCAAGTATCATTTACTAATGTTTGAAACTTAACTATATTTCTATATGCAGCATTAAGTCTTATACCACGAATAGATAATATTTCATTAGTAGGATTTTCTTCTAGTTCTATTAATACTTCCTCTAGTTCTCTTTTAAATAATGGTTCTGCTCTTTCTGCCCATTCAGTCATATTTTCAAAGTTAGGATTATTAGGTAATTGCTCACCTTCTTCCCAATAACGTGCTTTATTAAATCTAATTTCGATGAAGCTTAACATTGCACCTTCTAATTTTTGAGCTTCATCTATAAATAAAACATCTATATCTGAGAATTGGCCTGAGAAATTTGCCTCATATAAAAAATAATGGATGTTCATTGATACTAATTTAGAGTCTACTGCCTCAGACTTCTGATCATAGTAATCACATCCACCAGCCTTATACATACACTTTATGCCTGCCACACAAGGAGCAATGTCTGCTGTTTTTTCAGGAACAATAGTACATGCAAAATTTCCTCTACCTTTAACTGTTTTTAAACCCAATGAAAAGAAATCTCTAACATATTGATCTCCTAATTGTTTTGTTTGTGTAACAGCTATTCCACGGCCTTGATTAAGAATCATATCTCCAATAGCTGATGCTGACTTACCATATCCAGGAGGAGCTTGTAATGCTATATATTTTTCATTACTATTTACTGTCTGTTGAATAACTCTTAACTGATTAGCACGCCATGCTGGATATAAACCAGGAACAATTGGTTTTAATATTTCTTCTATCTCTTCTATAGTATACTGTCTAGCCTCTCTTTTTACTTCTTCATATGTAGATTCTTCTACTTTATTAACATCTATATTATCTACTTGTTGTGATGCCATTGTACTCCCTAAGTTCTGGTAAAAACTGTCCATCCATTGTACACTAAAGCTCCTATACTGTCAATTTTTTAAATATGATACTAATATACAATCAGGAAGATATTTATGTTTTTCTAACTCTATAAAGGTTCCTATAGTTTCTCCACCACATAATAAACACATTCTAGGAAAGACTTTTGTTTCTGATTCTTTATAACATAAACGTCTAGGCTTCTTTAAGTCAATTTTTCTAACTAACTTATAATTCATAATTAGAATAGCCATAACTGGTATAGTTGTAACCACATATTACTTGATCATTACATGTATATAATATTCCTGAATAATTAAGGTGTTGCCAATTTCGTTTAATAAGTTTTTGATTACATAATGGACATCTTTTTTGAAACCATCCACGTGGACAAGGTAAATATTTTGAATTATCTTTTAACTTAAATGCTTCATGATTTCTTAAATTAATTATTGATTCTTTTTTTTGTTGTTCTTTTATAAGTTGTTCTGCTTTAGTACACATTATATAACATATCCAGCAGATTTAGCATCATTATAGAACATCTTAACTGTCTCTAAAGAATATTCATCTAAGTCTTTTCCTATTAAATACATATTACTTAGAATAGTATTAGTAATAGTAATGATATGACAACCTATTTGATCTGCTTGAAATATATTCAGTAACTCTCTAGGACTAGCCCATATCAACTCACAGTTTTGATTATTCATTGTTAAGATTTGTAATGCTCTTTGCATAATAGGTACAGGGTCTATACCTGTATTAGCGATACGTCCAGCAAAGACTGATATATAACTTGATATATCTGGATTAAGATAACTTATTACATTATTAATTTGATCTGTAGTCATTATAGCAGTTATATTAACTTTAACATCATAACCTCTTGATAATGTATATATTACATCTTTAGTGGATTCTCCTAAAGTATTAGTAATCGGGATCTTTACATAAACATTATCACCTAATTCAGAAAGTAAAAGGCCTTGCTTGATCATTTCATCAAAATTATCAGAAAATACTTCTAAACTAATAGGTTTATCTTTTATTAACGCAGTTACTATACGAGCAAAATCTAAATAGTTAGTTATGCCTGCTTCTTTCATTAGTGTTGGATTAGTAGTAAAGCCTTGTACGATGTTTGATTTATTAAGTTCTATAAAATCTTCTAGTTTAGCACCATCAGCAAATATCTTAATATTCATTTATGCTTTCCCATTTACCTTTATTAATTAATAACTTAGGATGAAATACTATACAATGCAAGAGTATCATTTGAAATGATTCTGTATAAGCTGTAACTAAATCAGGATTAATTGTAGGTATTACTATTACATTGTCTCCCATATACTTTGTATACCCACCATCACGTCCAACAATACCATATACATTACTAGGAGAAAAGTAACGCAAAGCTTCATAAATATTTTTACTTACCGAGTTACTTCCTCCACCAACAGAGAATATAAATATAACATCATTCATTCTAATATGAACAATTTCTAACCACTTTGAAAAAATTGTTTCCCAACCTTCATCATTAGTGCGAGCAGTTAACTCTGCTATATTATCAGTAGGTGCATAAGATTCTATTTCACATAACTTACGAAAGTCATTTACTGCATGACTTGCATTAGCTGCTCCACCTCCTACTCCTATACAAAATATTCTACCACCTTTATTTCTACATTCAACTAATCCATCTACCATGTTTTCTATTTCATTATAATGAAGAGCTTTAGATATATCAGCAATACCACTTAAATATTGTTCAACATATTGAAGTTGTCTTTGGTGATCTTCCATATTAATACTTCTCCTGCTTTATCATCATGGTGATGCCCATCATATATAGCTCCCAATTTTTCTAACACTCTTATAGATGCTGGATTACCTTTATTATGACTTTCCCCAACGATTCTCCATCCATGAATAGTATGTGCTTTAACTACTTCTAAATTTTGATATGATTTATTAAAACCCCAATCAAGCAATACCTTAGCAGCTTCTGTTGCATACCCTTTATTTCTATATTCTTCATTTATTTCATATCCAAATAAAGTCTCTCTTTTATCAGCCCATTTAGTTGGAACTTTAGGGTGACCTTGAAATCCTATAAAACCTATTCCATGACAAGAATTACTTTTTTCACCACCACACATACAATCACCAGTTATTTCAGATTCTATAAATTTATGACTCTCTATACTTTCTAAGTAAATAATTCCTCTTGTATTCCAGGAATCTTCTTGATTAAATTTTAATGTTAACTGTTCTGATTGTATATATAACATACTTTATACTTCCATTCTAAATTGATTTAATGGGCCTATTTAGGGTTAGTTGACGTTAGATACCTGTTAACCTATTGGATGCCCGTAAATGGCCCTAGAATAGTTTATTTGGGCATTATTCACGCCTAGCCTAGCCTGTTATCCAACCTGGTTTCCTTGATTGTCCCACTTACCAAGTTTCTCACGTAACTCATCTGCTGTTAAAAGAACATAATCACCTCGATCTATTGCTTCTAATCCTTCTTTAGTACGTTTAACAGATTCTTGTATAAATTCTATTTCTAATAATCTACTTTCTATTTCTATGATATCATTGTCTGTTAATGGTTCTTTCTTTAATAGTATTATACCTTTCTTAGCAGCATCTATTATTTCTTGATTATTCATATTCCTCTATATAAATATTAACATTAATTATTTCAAGATCTGAACATATATAATTATCATTATAAGGTTCATCATTATTTGCATTAATAATATAAATTTCTACTTTTTTTGGTAAAAAAGATTCTCTAATTTTTTCTCTTAATTTATATATTTTATCCATTATAAGCTACTCCTTCTCCAGCATCTACAGGCACCATACATCCTCCCATCATTGATGCATCTTCGGAACATAATAAGGTAAGCATAGGAATGATCTCTTGAGCTTGTCCCATAATATTTCTTGGAAGTCTATTCTGAATGAATGCTTTATATGCTGTTGGACTTGATTTTAAAAGCCTATCCATTGAATTTCCTGGGGAGATAAAACCACCTGGAAGAATTCCTGTACATATGACATTGTGTTTATTAAGTTCTCTCCCTAGACTTCGTACATAAGCTGCTAATGCTGCCTTAACTGTGTTATATCCTACAGAACCTACTCCTTCAGAGGAAGCTATAGAACCTACATGTACTATATTGCCAGACTTTCTATCCATCATTTTAGGAATTATTAATCTATTAATTTCAGCAGCAATACCAAGATTTAAAGTAAATAAACTTAAAAATTCTGTATAATCTAAAAGATAGTTTTTATACCCTAATCCACCTCCTATACAATGAAGTACAACATCTATATCTTCTAAATAATTATTAGCCATTCTAACCATTTCTGGAATATTTCCATCTTTAGAAAGATCACAAGTAAGATAATCTAGTTTATCAGGATCAGTACACCATTCTTTAATTTCTCTTAATAAATTATGTGATCGAGCAATTAAATATACTTTAGCACCTTGGTCAACAAAAGATTTAGCTGCTATTGCTCCTAATCCTTTAGATGCTCCAGTTATTAATATATGTCTACCGCTTAATTTACTTTTCATATTTTTCACTTTTTAAATATATTAAAACTGATAAAACTCTTGAATGATAGCCTTTATTGAAAGGTACTAATTTATCATTAATCTTTTGTACATAGTTTTGTGTATTTCTAAGTTTTAACCCTAATCTATCTGCTATACTTTGATTATCAAGAGCTTTAGACATTAACTTTAATACTGATAATTCTGTTGGTGTTAAATTAGATAACATATTTAATCACTTACCAAGTTAAGGGTTGTAGCTGTAGTAAACCAATAATCTCCTGTATAATTTACATGTTCTAATACTTCTCTCCAATCATCTTTAGATAATATAGTAGTACCTAATAAGCTCCATTGACGATATAATTTCTCTTCTTCTTCTGTTTCAAATGCACCAAGAGTTATAAAACTTTTACCCTGTCCTACTCTTTCTATTTCTTTTAAACATTTGATAACATCAGGTAAATTAAGAGAATATATTCCTGTAGCTATAACAAAGTGAAACCTTGAATTAGGTAATGGAAACCAAGTCCAAGGTCCCATACGAATATCTGAGTAGATAGACCTTGGAGCATTTCTCAATGCATAATTAGATAATTCCAATCCTCTTAAATATAATTTAGGAAATTCTTTATGAAGATCATATAATAGAAATCCTTTATCACATCCTACATGTAATATAGATGAGTTATTCTTTAATCCATATTCATGTATGATTCTTTGAGCTACAGGCTTCCAACGTCCATCATATACATATCCACCAAAACCATTATCTCTATCTCCGTCATAGTATTCTTGTCCACGCTCTGATGCTATAATTCTATTTTGAATTGTCCTTGTTATAGGACGACTTACTTTTGATTCTGGTAAGTCTTGAAATAGATTGAATTCTCTCAATATTTAATCCTCTATTAATCTAAGATTTTCATCATCTAGTTCTGTTTTTTCTCTAACTTTAAAATGTATCTCTTTTACTAATTCATCAACACGTAATATAACTTCATGCCATGTATTATATGTACTTTCTAAATCTTGTCCAGGTGTATCCTTAATCATCCATTGTCTCCAATTTCCATTCAACTTATATGGCATAGGTGGCATCTGATTGTCTTCTAATATAAATATTGTTAAATCTGAATCAGTCATTAATTTTTGAGTGAATTGAATAGTTTCTTTCTCTGATATATCAATACCAAGAGTATCTTGGATGAATTTAATAGACCTTTTATATTGTGAATCTTTAACCTTTTTCAAGCCTAAATAATTTACTCCATAGCCAGCAGATAAGGATTCTTCTCCTGTAATCATATTAAAATATTCTTGTGCTACTTGACTTCTACCTACATTAGCATAACATACAAATAATACTTTCATTATTTATTTAACTCTACTTGATGTAATACTTCTTTCATCCAAGGACCTAAATATTTATAATGTGGAGAAGTAATAATAACACCTGTACCTGTAAAATCTGTTACACAAGATGAATCTTTATATATTCCACCAGCATTTTCTATATCATCTTTGATACTATAATATCCTGATATCATTTTACCTCTAACTAAACCAGCAGATATTAAAAGTTGTGCCCCATGACAGATACTTCCTATAATACCTCCTTGCTCATGAAATTTTGCAATAAATTTTAGAATTCCTGGATCTTGTCTCATATATTCCATTGCCTTTGCTCCACCAGGCAAAATAAGTACATTCCAATTTATAGTTGGATAAAATCCCTCAATATTTGGTGATGGAATATCACAATTTACAGGTATCTTAGTTCCATAATATCCTAACACTTCCTTTTCACCTCTGACTGCTACATCAACAACAAATTCTTCCTCTTGTAATCTATAATATGGATATATAAACTCATGATCTTGAACTTTATCACCAGTTATAATAATTGCACTTGACATATTACCTCAAAGCTATTGATAAATTTTCTTCTATTTCTTTAGGATCTAGAAATGGCCAAGCATCTTCTATTGCTGTGGGATTAAATGAACCATCTTCATTCCTCCTATTAATAGCCATTGGCATTTGTCTTTGATCAGGGTCAATTAAAATATCACATAATACTGGACCGTTCATATTTAGTACATTATTAATTAAATCTTTCATTTTAAAATGATTTGTTATTTGCTGATGTTTAAAATTATATGCTTTAGATATGTTATATAAATCAGGAAATGAAAGTCCAGATTCTTTGTTAACTCCCATTAATCTACCTTCAAATCCAAGCTCATATGTTTGTTTAAGTGTAGTGTAACCTTGATTATTAAATACAAATAACTTAATATTTAAATTATGATGCATGATAGTAGCCATTTCTTGGATAGTCATTTCAAGACCACCATCACCTGCTATACACAGTACTCTTCTATTACTTCCTGCTATTGATGCTCCTACTGCTGCTGGTAAACCCCAACCCATAGAAGCCATTCCACAATTTGTTATTAATCTTTGTCCTTGCTTTATTTTCCATGCTTGATGTGTACATTGAAAAGCAAATCCCATATCAGTTACTATGATATCATCTTTATCACATACATCTGAAAGTACATCTATAAAGTGATATGAATTAACATATTCTATTTGAAGTCTTTGTTCTTCTGTTACTGGTGGATATTTATTTTTCCATTTTAAACATTGTAGAATCCAATTATCCCAATGAGGAAGATCTTTTTCTATCTCTAATAATCTATTATATAATTCTTTTATAAATTCTTTAGCATCTACATTAATCTTAATATTAATTGGAACTGTATCTTTGTTTAATTCTGCTTCATTAATATCTACTTGTACTTTAATAGCTTGTCGTGCATAATCCTTTGCATTGTACCCTGTTTGTGCTAAAGAAAGACGTGTACCTATAGCAATATAAGCATCCGCTGTCTGTACTGCAAAGTTAGCTCCACGTTGAGCAAATGTACCTGGCCTACCAATGTATAATTTACATCCATCTTCTGGTATAATATCATTAGCATTTCTTGCTGTTAAAAAAGGAATTTCAAAACGATGAATTAAATTAAAGAAATCTTTTTCTGCACCTGCAAATCTAATACCTTGTCCAATATGAAATATAGGACGTTGTGAATTCTTAATTAAGTCTACTACTTCATTTACTTGTTGTTCAAACTTTTTTTCATGTATTCTAGACTCGTTTATTGGATATTCATAAAACGACTCTAGATTTTCTATATAAATTTCTGAATTCTGGATATTAGCTGGGATATCAAGCCATACTGGACCACACCTTCCATGAGTTGCTTTATATAATGCTTCTTCTAATTGATATCTAATATTATTTGGATCTTGTATTTGTACTGCATATTTAGTTATAGGCTTAACTATGTCTATTATATTAATTTCTTGTATACCTAATGTTCTTAATCCAGGATGATTATTAATAGTTTGATTTAAGAAAACTTGTCCAGAAATAAATAAACATGGTATGTTATCTGTCCAAGCGCCTGCAACTCCTGTAACACAATTAGTCCCACCAGGGCCAGAAGTTACCATACATACGCCTATTTGATTTTTAATACGAGCATATGCTTCTGTAGCCATAGATGCAGCTTGTTCATGGTGACACGCTATATATTGAATTTTTTCTGATCTTCCGAGTGAATCATTCAGAAATACTGACCCTCCTCCACATACTGTAAATATATGCTCTACACCATATTCTTCTAGAAATTGTATGACATAATCCGATAATTTCATTACATTATACTCTTCCATAATTATCTTTATACCTAACTAAATCATTCTTATTAATAGGTGTTTCTATTTCCATAACTATTGCAGGATAGAATAAAGCAGTTGTTTTATGAAAAGTTCCTTTATTAATTAATAATGTATCTCCTTTTTGTAAAGGTTTAGATATGTGTAAGCTTCCACAAATAACAAAATGTTGAGTTTCTAGAACTGTTAATGCTGTATCTTTATTAGGGTGACAATGAAATGAAGTTTCTTCTCCACCATTAATATGAAGAATCCATATAGCTAACTCTTGATTAGAAAACAATTGATATTCATAACCCCAAGGTTTTTCAACTATTTCTTGAGAATAATCATGTTTATCTTTAATAAGACTTTCTGGATTAATGTTTAACTGTGTAAGTATCCTTTTATCAATTGCTGTCTGTTTAAATATTGTTATCATATTAAGTCTCTAGCTTTAAATGACCAGTTATAACCTTCAGATTGTGGTTGATAATTAATTATTTCTTTTCTAATCTCTGTAATATAAAGGTCAAGATTCATTCCATCCTCATATGCATATTCTTTAATCTTTAAATTAAATGAATGGCTTTCTCTTAATGATTTGTTCTTTCTAAAGGCAAAACTAATATATATTATTACATTAAAGTTCTCTTTATCAAAAGTATATTGTAAATGACCTAAGAATATTTGATTATTTAATTTTACAAAGATACGTCTACCAAATAATTTATGACCAAAGAACGATAACTTTGGATGGTCATATTTACCTTCTTTTATATCTTCTGTTATATCTATTAACATATTTTTTTGGTGCCAGAGGTGGGACTCGAACCCACATGGCCTTTCAGCCCATAGATTTTAAATCTATTGTGTATACCATTCCACCACTCCGGCATATTTAATCAATTTTAACTTTACACTCATCACAGAATTCTGCTACTAACGGTCTTAAATCCTCTAATATAGCTTCTGATAAACTAGCACCTTGATCTGCTGTTAACTCTGATAACAAGATAGTTACTAAGTAATGCATACCATCTATAAAGCCTAGCTTCTTAGTTAATATTTCATTTACTTTAGATGGACGTTTAAAATACGAATCTACTGCTTCAAATGATTCTAGTATCCAATCTTTAATAGCTTTTGTTGATGGTTGAAAATCATCATCAAATAGAGTATATATTCTATCTTTAATTCTCTCTTGTTTGGCATCTGGAACAGAAAAGGTAGCCTCTAAATCCATTCTACCTTGTCTTGCTCTCTTATGTGCTCCTCTGCTACTACGTTGTGTCACTAGGTAACACTCCTGGGATATCTAGTTTCACTGGAGCAGCAGTAGCTCTTGGAGGGAAAGGTCTACCATCCCGATCTGTTAACTCATCACTAGCATTACTATACATAGATAAAAACCAACGGCCATCATCTTTACTCCAATCAGGAGATTGAGTAGACCTTATATCACAAGGAGCAACACCATGATAAACACTAGCATAACAGAATAAAAAGTCGCCAGTTTCTATTTGATCTTCTATATTAACTACTTGATTTTCGCTATTAATTAAGTAAAATCCTCCTCCTTCATAATCAATACCTCTTGTAGACATATAGCCTGAAAAAATTAAGCGTTGATGTTCATAAGCATCTACATGTGGCTCTAGATATCCTATCCTTGGAGGATACCTTACTACTTGAATCCTATCTACTACTCCATCCTTAGGTGTATTATTCTCATATTCATTGTACTGTAAACCCATTAAAAGTTTAAGGGGACGCCATCGTTCATTAATAGTATCAAACACATTACAAGGATCACTATTCCAATGATAAAAGTAACAAGAATGTTTACATGAAGCTACACTATATTTATCTGCATTCTCTAGATCAATAATCCTATGAAAATCATCTGAACCTTCTAGCATCTGATAAAATTTAGAAGGATATTTCATACAAAGATTATGAGTATCTTCTATTAAACGCTTCATAAATCGTTTAGGAAATCCACCTTTAATTAAATAAGCATCTCCTTGATATAAATTATAAATAATCCTTTCTATATTTCCACTATATATAAATCCTAGAAAGTCTAAATAAGATATTTTATGAAGAAATCTAAATCTTTCTGGTCTTGGATAGTGGAATTCTAGTGATTCCCACATAAGTTTAATTGATGTTGAATCCATATTATGACGATAGGAGTAGAAATTTCTTCCTACCCCTATCGTATTCCTCCTGATTATTATTTATGAAGTAGCTACTACAGTATGTCCTTGAGCCTCTAAGTATTTTACAATAGCAGCATAGTTTTGACTTTTATCCTTCATATCAGGATGAAGGGTATCACGAGCATTCTTTGCAGATGGATAATCCTTTTCATCAACACTAATTGCCCTTCCGCCACGATTGCCACCTGACCCTTCAGCACGAGGAGCACTAACTGGCAACGAGAAAGTACCATTAGATAAATTAAGTCTAAGAACAAAATTATCTTCTACATTAGCAATAGCTGCCTGAAGCTCATCATCCATTTCACTATTGAGGAATTTAGCAACAGCCTCAGATACCTGTTTCTTTTGTGAAGCAGGCCGTCCAGGCTTGGTGGCCTTAACAATAGGCTTCATTTCCTTGAGTTGTTTATCTAGCTTTGCAGCATATTCTGCTAGTTCTTCTGGAGTTTGAAAGGTTATATCTCCGATAGTTTGTGGAAATGATACACTTACTTCTGGTGTTTCGGTAATTTCTGTAGTCATAGTCACTCCTTTATCTCCTTTGTCTTCAGATTTATCAACTCCATCCACTTTTGGTTTAGTTCGTGATTGGGTCATGTTTTAACCTCCTATAAATTAACTGCTGTTAATAGTTTATCAAATAGTTTAGGGGTTGTCAACAGTTTATAACTGAATATCAGCATTGATTATCGTTGAATTTCTTTATTTGATTCTGTGATACTATGGGTATGCTTATGTCCTGTTTCTGTTACGTTTCCAATAACATCAGTTACGAATTTCGCAACATCTTTAATTTCCTCTCCAGGTTTAAGTCCAGAACCCTCTACTTCCATATCTCCATTATCATGTATTGTTATTGTTATTTCTTTTGGCATTATCTTTCCTTATCCTGTTGAAGGTAGTTCTGACGTAACAGTTATAAACATAACACTAATAACTATAAAAATAAGTATAACGAATAATGTAACCTTTTTTCTATTAAGATATTTAATAATTCTCATTATTTCTCCGTAGTAGCAATTACATATTCTTTAAAAGCTTCTTCTGATAATAAACTAACTGTAACTAACAATCTTTCTTCAGCCTTTTCTAATACTTTTTCCTTTCTTTTAATAACATTATATTGTCTTGTTGCTTCTGATGCACTTAATAACATATTACCATTTCCTCCAAAATCCTAATTTCTTTTGTCGTATTCCTCGATCTACTTCTCTGTGTTGTTTCTCCTTACGTTTAAGTTGCTTTCTATGTTTCTTTTCTGCTCTTGTTAACTGAACCATAATACTCCTACCAGAACTTTCTAATAAAATGAATTGCTACAAAAAGGATAGTAGCTATAACAGTTATATTTACTCCAATGACTATTAAAGCTATACATCCTATTGTATTAGTTGCTCGATCAATTGATTTCATTTAAGTCTTTAACTCTTTAATTAATATGTCAATAAATTCATTAAGTATATATTTCTGTACTTCATCACTCATTCTAGCTACTTCATTAATATATTGTTTTAATTCTTCTAATGCTGTAATAGACTTCTTATCTTCACATTCACATTGTTCAAAGTTATAACATATAAATCCTCTACAGTCTACCATTATTTTATTCCTGTAAACTTAATATTAGTACAAACTGTATAACGAGCACTTTTATCTTGTTTAGTAATTATATTATGCACTCTTTTTCCTTTACCATAATTTTCATCTTGA
>Ga0208029_1000892_pt1 | contig 15356 bp, 8 predicted proteins | sample MalvireepMed_s12_FD_184242 | JGI IMG/M metagenome (GOLD analysis project Ga0208029, IMG submission 184242) | Marine viral communities from the Global Malaspina Expedition - Malaspina viral metaG DeepMed_s12 (SPAdes) (version 2) | ecosystem: Environmental > Aquatic > Marine > Oceanic | place... | reverse complement strand
GCTTTTAGAAATGTCTAAAAAAATACGTCATCGTGGTCCAGATTGGAATGGTGTTTATAGTGATGAAAAAGCCATTCTTGCGCACGAGCGTTTATCTATAGTTGATCCTGCTTCAGGAAAACAACCTCTATTAAGTCCTGACGGAAAATTAATTCTTGCTGCCAATGGTGAGATCTATAACCATCAGGAGCTGCGCAAGCAACTTAAAGGACAATATGATTTTAAAACACAGTCAGACTGTGAAGTGATCTTAGCTTTGTATCAGGAAGAAGGTCCTGGTTTTGTAGACAAGCTAAATGGAATTTTTGCCTTTTCTCTTTACGATGCAGAAAAAGATGAGTATTTCGTTGCTCGTGATCATATGGGAGTTATTCCGCTTTATATGGGATGGGATGAGCACGGAACCTTCTATGTAGCTTCAGAATTGAAAGCTCTTGAAGGAACTTGTACAAAAATTGAATTGTTCCCTCCGGGACATTATTTACACAGTGCTGACGGGGAATTGAAAAGATGGTATTCTCGTGATTGGATGGAATATGATGCGGTTAAAGAGAACGAGACTAGCATAGAAAAGTTAAGAGAAGCTTTAGAAGCGGCAGTTCATCGCCAGCTTATGTCAGATGTGCCTTATGGAGTGTTACTTTCAGGAGGGTTAGATTCTTCTATTACTTCAGCGGTAGCAAAAAAATATGCCGAAAAACGAATTGAATCTGGAGATACAGACGGGGCTTGGTGGCCTAGATTACACTCTTTTTCTGTAGGTCTTGAAGGTTCGCCGGATTTAGCGGCAGCACAAAAAGTTGCAGACCATATTGGTACGGTACACCACGAGATCAAATTTACCATTCAGGAAGGTTTGGATGCTATAAAAGATGTTATTTACAACTTAGAAACCTACGATATCACCACGATTAGAGCTTCAACTCCTATGTATTTAATGGCTCGTGTTATTAAGTCTATGGGAGTGAAAATGGTACTTTCAGGAGAAGGAGCAGATGAGGTTTTTGGAGGGTATCTTTATTTCCACAAAGCGCCGAATGCTCAGGAGTTTCACGAAGAAACAGTGCGTAAATTAAGCAAGCTGCATATGTACGATTGCTTGCGAGCAAACAAATCATTAGCTGCTTGGGGAATTGAAGGTCGCGTTCCATTCTTAGATAAAGAGTTTATGGACGTAGCGATGAGCATCAATCCAGAAGATAAGATGATTAACGGAGAGCGTATGGAAAAATGGGTACTTCGTAAAGCCTTTGAATCGTATTTGCCAGAGAGTGTTGCCTGGAGACAAAAAGAGCAGTTTTCAGACGGTGTAGGATACAGCTGGATTGATACGCTGAAAGAATTGGTAAATGAAAAAATTAGCGATGAGCAATTGGCAAATGCTAAGTATAAATTCCCAATTCAAACGCCAACGAATAAGGAGGAATACTATTACAGAAGCATTTTTGCTGAGCACTTCCCAAGTGATGCTGCTGCATTGAGCGTACCACAGGAGGCTTCCGTAGCGTGTAGTACTAAAATTGCTTTAGAATGGGATGAAGCATTTAAAAATATGAACGATCCATCAGGTAGAGCTGTGGCAAACGTACACAGTGATGCTTATAAAAAGACTGAACTCGCTTAGCCAGCCATAACCACGTAAGTTAAAAGGCGCTTTTCATTTTGAGAAGCGCCTTTTTTTATGGTTTATGAGGTAAAAACTCAACTTCATTTAGAATCATCGATTTTAACCTGAATTTTTTCACAATTTGTTGATAACTTCAACGCTTTGGCTTGCCATTTGCAAGGGTATCGGGGAGCCTTTTTTTATATTTGTTAACTATCTCTCAGCACGCTCAAGAAATGTGCTTAGAGCGGCTAAAAAGGCGACGCTTTTTTAGATAAAAGATTAACTTAATAAAGATTTATGAGCGAAGAAGCCAATAAGAAGCAGTATTCGGCAGACAGTATTCAGGCCCTTGAGGGGATGGAGCACGTGCGTATGCGTCCTTCGATGTATATTGGAGATGTAGGGGTGCGCGGTTTGCATCATTTAGTTTATGAGGTTGTAGATAACTCCATAGATGAAGCTATGGCGGGCCACTGCGACAGCATCAAAGTGATCATTAATGAGAATAACTCAATATCAGTAAAAGATAACGGGCGTGGTATTCCCGTAGACTTGCATAAGAAAGAAGGGGTTTCTGCACTTGAAGTTGTAATGACTAAGATTGGTGCGGGTGGTAAGTTTGACAAAGACTCTTATAAAGTATCCGGTGGTTTGCACGGGGTTGGGGTGAGTTGTGTAAACGCACTTTCAACACATTTAAAAGCTACAGTTTATCGCGACGGCAAGATCTGGGAGCAAGAATATGAAAAAGGTAAAGCGATGTACCCGGTTAAGGGCATAGGCGATACTGATGATCGCGGTACTGCGGTGACGTTCTTACCAGATCCATCTATCTTTCAAACGACAACAGAATACAATTACGATACGCTTGCAAGTCGTATGCGTGAATTGGCATATTTGAATAAAGGAATAAAAATTTCTTTGACAGATAAGCGTCAGAAAGATGAAAAGGGAGAATTTGTTTCTGAAACCTTTCATTCTGAAGAAGGACTTAAAGAATTCGTTCGTTTTCTTGACGGAAACCGCCAGCCAATCATTGGAGAGGTGATCTCTATGGAAGGTGAAAAGAACGACATTCCTGTTGAGGTCGCGATGATCTATAATGATAGCTACGCAGAAAATTTACATTCTTACGTAAACAACATCAATACGCACGAGGGAGGTACGCATTTAGCAGGTTTTAGAAGAGGACTTACAAGTTCGCTGAAGAAATATGCAGACGCGTCAGGAATGCTTGATAAATTGAAGTTTGAGATTGCAGGTGATGACTTTAGAGAAGGACTTACAGCTATTATTTCGGTTAAGGTTGCAGAGCCTCAGTTTGAAGGACAAACCAAAACCAAATTGGGTAACCGAGAAGTGACTTCAGCGGTTTCTCAGGCAGTTTCAGAAATGGTAGAGATCTATCTCGAAGAACACCCTGATGATGCCAAAACAATTGTACAAAAAGTAATTCTTGCAGCTCAGGCACGTCATGCGGCTAAGAAAGCACGTGAGATGGTTCAGCGTAAGACGGTGATGAGTATAGGTGGCTTGCCAGGGAAATTAGCCGACTGCTCAGAGACCGATCCTGAAGCTTGCGAAGTATTCCTAGTAGAGGGTGACTCTGCAGGTGGAACTGCAAAAATGGGTCGTGATCGAAACTTTCAAGCGATTCTTCCGCTACGCGGAAAAATCCTGAATGTAGAGAAAGCGATGCAACACAAGGTTTTTGAAAACGAAGAGATCAAAAATATCTTTACGGCTCTAGGCGTAACCATTGGTACCGAAGAGGATAGTAAAGCGCTGAATCTTTCAAAATTAAGATATAAGAAAATCGTGATTATGTGTGATGCCGACGTTGATGGTAGTCACATTGCAACACTTATTTTGACATTCTTTTTCCGTTATATGCGGGAGCTTGTTGAAGGTGGTCACGTTTATATCGCGACACCGCCACTTTACTTGCTTAAAAAAGGTAAAAAGCTGCGTTATGCGTGGAGTGAAAAAGAACGTGATGAATATAATGCACAAATGGGCGGTAGTGCTTCCGTGCAGCGTTACAAAGGTCTTGGTGAGATGAATGCAGAGCAATTGTGGGATACAACCATGAATCCTGAATTCAGAACCTTGCGTCAAGTAACAATTGATAACGGTACTGAGGCAGATCGTATTTTTTCTATGTTGATGGGGGATGAGGTGCCGCCACGACGTGAGTTTATCGAGAAAAATGCCGTTTACGCAAACATCGACGTTTAAAAATACTCGGTTATATACTTGTTTTAAAAGCCTGTTCATAATAGAGCAGGCTTTTTTTTGTTTAAATTTCAAAGGGTATAGAGTGGTGACTCTCAGTGGTTTTGTTATTTTTGAAGAAACCAAATCAATTATTAAATGAAAAAAACATTACTTTTTTGTATTTCAATTTTGGCCTCTGCAAATCTTTTTGCTCAAGAAGACGATGGCTTTGAAGCGATCGTAAAAGCAGGGACTGCAGATGCGACAACATTAATGGGGGCTTACATTGCTCCGGCGATGGAAGGTCTTGTTTACAGTATGTCTGGAGGCTGGTATCATACAGCAAAAACGCATAAATCCTTAGGTTTTGATATAACCATAGGTTTTAACGGGGCGCTAGTCCCTTCAGAAAAGGAGTTGTTTGCTATAAGCAGTCTTAGTTTTGAGAATGAACCAGAATATACATCAGATTTGACGCCAACAGTTGCAGGGAATATAACTCCTACTGAACTAACTTTTATGACGGAAGAAGGTGATGTGACTTTTACAATGCCAGAAGGAGTAAAAGACGATCTGCCAATTAATGCAGTTCCGGCTCCGGCAATTCAAGCCAGTATAGGAGTGATTAAGGGGACAGACGTTATGGTGCGCTTTGTTCCTGAAGTAGGTAGTGATAATGTAAAAGGAAAGCTTTTTGGCGCAGGTCTTAAGCATGATCTTATGCAATATTTTGGTCCTTTAGAGAAGCTGCCTTTAAATATTGCTATAATGGGTGCATTTACAAATATGAATGTAGATTACGATATTCAGGCAGAATCAGAATTGGAAGGTCGTAATCAGGCAGCTGAATTTAAATTGAATTCTTACACTGTTCAGGGTGTGGCTTCATTAGATTTTCCATTTGTGACAGTCTACGGAGGGCTCGGATACACCGGCGGGAAGTCAGAAATAAATGTCCTGGGAACTTATGAGTTTGAGTACGATAATGGAACTCCGGGAGAGGTGACAGACCCTATAATGCTTTCTTATAATCCTTCGAGCGTGCGTGCATCTTTAGGAGCACGTTTAAACTTGGCGTTCTTTAAAATATTTGCAGATTACACCGTGCAAGAATACAGTAATTTGAGTGCAGGAATTGCATTCAGTTTTAGATAAGCTACTTTTCCATTTTTTCAAATGGTTGCCAAAGCCACTTAGAAGTCTATTGCTTTTAAGTGGCTTTATATTTTAAGTAGGTTTTAGAAAAGGAAGTATAAAGCTTAGGATGTAAATCATAACCTAATTTTAGGCTTTTAGAGTCTTAAATGAATAAATGAAGTCGTAATTTTAAGGCCGCAATCGATAACGCACAGTTATCTGATTTTAAACTTAATTAATAACTTATTTAAATACATACCCATGAAAGTTACCGTAGTAGGAGCAGGAGCTGTAGGTGCAAGTTGTGCCGAATATATAGCCATGAAAAATTTTGCCTCAGATGTTATTCTTGTTGATATTAAAGAAGGCTTTGCTGAAGGAAAGGCGATGGATTTGATGCAGACTGCTTCTTTAAATGCATTTGATACCCGAATCACCGGAACCACCGGAGATTATTCTAAGACAGCAGGAAGTGATATTGCTGTAATTACTAGTGGTATTCCGCGTAAGCCGGGTATGACTCGTGAAGAACTTATAGGGATCAACGCTGGCATCGTAAAGGATGTTTCTTCAAACTTGATCAAGCATTCTCCAGATGTAACCATTATCGTGGTAAGTAACCCAATGGATACAATGACCTATCTCGTGCATAAAACTACCGGACTTCCTAAGAACAAAATTATAGGTATGGGTGGTGCGCTTGACAGTGCGCGTTTTAAATATCGTTTAGCGGAAGCTTTAGAATGCCCGATCTCTGATGTAGACGGTATGGTAATAGGTGGTCACAGTGATACAGGAATGATTCCTTTAACACGTTTGGCTACTCGTAATAGCGTTTTGGCTTCAGAATTTTTAGCTGAAGATCGCTTAGAGCAAGTGATGGAAGACACTAAAGTAGGAGGAGCAACCCTTACTAAATTACTAGGAACTTCTGCTTGGTACGCTCCGGGTGCTGCTGTTTCTGGACTAGTACAAGCAATTGCTTGTGATCAGAAGAAAATGTTCCCTTGTTCTGCATTGTTAGAAGGAGAATATGATCTTGATGATATTTGTATCGGTGTTCCTGTAATTTTAGGAAAAGACGGTATTGAAAAGATTGTACCTGTAGATCTTTCTGATGCTGAAAAAGCAAAACTTCAAGAAAGTGCTGCAGCTGTTAAGAAAACAAACGGATTGCTAGAGCTTTAATCTTTAGTTCGTTTAGTAAATAAAAAAAGGCGCTCATTGAGCGCCTTTTTTGTTGGGGAATTTTTAAACTGTTAACCACATTTTGAAGAGCCACAGCTTTGGCAGGTAAGGCAACCTTCCTGATATATTAATTCTGATGAATTACAGTTGTCACATTTTTGTTTTCGGGCAATAGTGCCATCGGCAACATAGCGTTTAAGTGCGCGGGCAACTCCGTTTTTCCACGTGTTGATCGAGGCGCTGTCTAGCTGTAAACTATTGGTAAGTTCAACTGCTTTTTCAATAGGCATCCCATAGCGTAACGTAGTTGAAATGAGTTTAGCATAATTCCAATATTCAGGATCAAATTTATGCGACAGTCCTTCGATAGTGGTTTTATAGCCTCTTTTGTTTTTATACTGAAAGTCATAACGTGAGCTTCCATCTTCGTTTCGGTTCTTGATGATAAGCCCTTTTTCTACCCAGCGCGGTAGTAAAATTCCGTCTTCATCATCTGCGATTCCTGTGAAGATTTCATAGGGTTTTCCTTCGATCAAGCCAATAAAGGCAATCCATTTTTCTTTATTGTTTTGAAAGCGCACAATATCTGCTTCCAGCACTTGTGGTCTTTTGGTTGGGAATGCGGTTAAGGTCTCGCTATCTTCCTCTTCATTTTTCTTTTCGTCATTAGAGATCAAAACGCCAGAGCGCGAGCCGTCCCGATAAACAGTAACACCTTTACAGCCTGCTTGCCACGCTTCTAGATAGAGCTGCCCTACAAGTTCTTCATCTACATCATTAGGTAAGTTTATGGTAACACTTATACTGTGATCTACCCATTTTTGAACAGCGCCTTGCATGCGCACTTTATTGAGCCAGTCTACGTCATTTGAAGTTGCCTGGTAATATGGAGATTTGGCAACGATAACATCGAGCTCTTCCTGACTGTAGTTTTTATCGGTTGCAATACCGTTTACCTGCATCCATTCTTTAAAGCGATGGTGAAAAACAACGTATTCTTCCCAGGAGTCACCTACCTCGTCAACAAAATCTACGCGTGCTTCCTTATCGTTAGGATTTACTTTTCTTCGGCGTTTATAGACCGGTAAGAAGACAGGTTCAATACCTGATGTAGTCTGTGTCATTAAACTTGTTGTTCCCGTAGGAGCGATCGTTAGTAAAGCGATGTTACGACGGCCGTACTCCAGCATATCGTAGTATAACTTCTCATCAGCATTTTTTATACGCTGAATGAACGGGTTGTCTTTTTCTCTTTCTGAATCAAAAATCGGGAATGCACCACGTTCTTTTGCTGCATAAACCGAAGCACGATAGGCTTCTACCGCAATGGTTTTATGTATTTTTACTGAAAATTCATTTCCTTCTTCGCTGCCATATTTAATACCAAGAGCAGCAAGCATGTCTCCTTCTGCAGTAATTCCTATTCCGGTACGGCGCCCTTCTTCAGCTTTCTTTTTGATATTTAACCAAAGATTGCGCTCTACATTTTTTACCTCGTCATTCTCAGGGTCTGCATCAATTTTGGCTAAGATCGCATCTACTTTTTCTAATTCCAGATCGATGATATCGTCCATTATGCGTTGGGCTTTGGCGATATGTTTTTTGAACAATTCAAAATTGAAAGAAGCCTCTGGTGTAAACGGCTTTTCTACATAAGAAAATAAATTGATAGCCAATAAACGACATGAGTCATAAGGACAAAGTGGAATCTCACCACACGGATTTGTAGAGACCGTTTTATAGCCTAAATCAGCATAGCAATCGGGCACAGATTCGCGAGCGATAGTATCCCAGAATAAAATTCCGGGCTCTGCAGATTGCCAGGCATTGTGTACGATTTTCTTCCAGAGTTTTTCGGCATCAATCTCTTTCTGTTTGATCGGGTTTGGACTGAAAATAGGATATTTCTGCGTATAAGGCTTGTGATCTTTAACCGCCTGCATAAAGCCATCATCAATACGCACCGAAACATTAGCGCCGGTAACTTTACCTTGCTCCATTTTGGCGTCTATAAAATCTTCAGCATCCGGGTGATTTATCGAGACCGAAAGCATCAAAGCTCCACGTCTTCCGTCCTGGGCCACTTCGCGGGTAGAGTTTGAATAACGTTCCATAAACGGAACCAAGCCTGTTGAGGTTAAGGCTGAATTTTTTACAGCAGAACCTTTGGGACGTATATGTGATAAATCGTGACCTACGCCACCGCGACGCTTCATCAATTGCACTTGCTCTTGGTCAATTTTCATAATCCCGCCATAAGAGTCAGAGCTACCATCGTTACCAATTACAAAACAGTTAGAAAGTGAACCTACCTGATATGGATTTCCAATACCTGCCATTGGGCTGCCTTGAGGAACGATGTATTTAAAGTTTTTAATAAGATCAAAAACTTCATCTTCTTGCATCGGATTGGGGTAGCGTGCCTCAATGCGCGCAATCTCTTTAGCGATGCGCGTGTGCATATCATCTGGCGTTTTTTCATAAATATTTCCGTCAGAATCTTTAAGTGCGTATTTGTTTACCCAAACGCGAGCAGCCAGATCGTCTCCTTTAAAATATTTTAAAGAGGCTTCAAAAGCTTCGTCTTGGGTGTATGTTTTAGCAATAGGGGCGGTGATTTGTGTAGACATGGTGTTTTAGGCTTTAGTGCGGTTAAATGTTTGCTTCGGTTGTGTGAAGTTAGTAGAAATATCGAAATTATAAAACCTGTGATAATCAAAAGTTTACAGTAAAATTATGTAAGCACCTGGATAACAATACTTTGAAAAATTATCAACATTGAAAAGTTGACAATTTTTTCAATTTTTCATTTTTAAATCTTTGATGTGATGTTTTTATTTGAATGGCGTGATTTGTCGTTTTATTGATTGAAATAGGAGGAGGTTTTGAAGAAGTTTTTATCAGGGAGGCCTTGAATATCCAAATCTCATAAAACTGATTTTGACCGCTGAAAACCTATGGTAAATTGGGCTAATTGATGTATGTGTTCTAATCGTTTTAACTCATTGGTACATCAGAACGGATGAAAATTGAAGGAAATAGATTTAAATGAACCTCTTTTAAGTAGTCTAATCTGGTGTGGTTGAGAGTGTTAAAACTATGAAATTAATTCAGTTTTCAGGGGTTATTCTATTGATTGTTAATCCTTTAAAAGGTTAAAGAAATCAAAAAGATATTTATTGGCATTTCTAGGTTGAAACCCTATATTTGCACGTTTTACAAAATCGCCTGAAAAAGGTTCGGGAAGAATTAAATAAATATTAAAGAGTAATGCAAAATAAAGGACTCATTAGAGTATTTGCGATTTTATTTGGGTTGGTGTGTTTATACCAGCTTTCGTTTACGTATTTCACTAATCAAACTGAAGAAAAAGCTGCTGCTTTTGCGGCTGATCAAGTTGCTACTACTGTAGAGGACTATGTTGACAGAAGAGGTGAGGTTGAGCGTCGTTATTTAGATTCTATAGGTAATGATCCAATCGCTTTGGGAATTTCGTATAATGACGCAAAAGAGAAAGAGCTTAATAAAGGTCTGGATCTTAAAGGAGGTATGAATGCAATTCTTGAAATTTCTGTTGCAGATATTTTAAGAGGCTTGAGTAATGACAGTACAGATCCTGCATTCAATCAAGCTTTAGATCAGGCAGCAGAAGCGCAAAAAGACAGTCAAAATAGCTTTTTAGAAGATTTCTTTGATGCTTTTGAAGCGATTCCTGGAGATAACAAATTAGCATCACCAGATATATTTGCGAATACTACTTTAGGTGAGAAGGTAAACTTCAATATGACCAATGATGAAGTGGAGCCTATTCTAGCAAAAGAAGTAGAGGAGTCTATCAATTCTGCTTTTGAAGTATTGCGTAATCGTATCGATAAATTTGGTGTTACTCAACCTAACATTCAGCGTTTAGATAATCAATCACGTATCTTGATCGAGCTTCCTGGAGCAACAGATATCGAGCGTGTAAAATTTCAATTAGAAAGTACAGCGCAGTTAGAATTTTATAAAACACATTACGCTTCTGAAGTTGCACCTTATTTATTGCAAGTAAATGCTGAGCTTAAAGAGCTTGTTGCTCCAGCAGAAGAAGAGGAAGCGGTTGCTGAAGTTGATTCATCAGAAAGTACAGATGAATCTATTGAAGAGCTTTTGGCTAGTGAAGAAGATTCTATTAGTCCGGCTCAGGCAAATAACCCATTATTTGAAGTGTTTAGCTTCAATCCTGCCATTCAGCAGTATGCGCAAGCACCTGTTGTAGGTTATGCTCAGGTTAAAGATACGGCAACAATCAACCGTTATTTTGCAATGCCAGAAATTGCAAGATTGCGTCCACAAGGATTGCGTTTTGCTAAATTCAGATGGGGAATCACAGAAGGAGAAACTGATGTTGTGCCGCTTTATGCATTGCAATCAGATCGAAGTGGATCTCCAGCTATGGATGGTGATGTGGTTCAAGATTCACGTCAACAATATACACAAGCAGGTCAGCCTTCTGTAGGTATTGATTTTGAGGGTCAAGGTCCTGGTCAGTGGGCAAAATTGACCGGTGAAGTTGCTACCGAAGGAAATACAATTGCTATCGTTCTTGACGGTACTGTATATTCTGCAGCTTCAGCAAAAGCAGAAATCAAAGGTGGTGCTACTGAAATCTCAGGAAGTTTCACTGTAACAGAAGCACAGGATTTAGCGAATGTTCTCAAAGCGGGTAAACTTCCTGCTTCAGCTAAAATTATTTCTTACGATGTAGTAGGGCCTTCATTAGGTCAAGAGGCAATCAACAGTGGTTTAATGTCATTTGTAATTGCATTAGTCTTAGTTCTTATTTGGATGGTGTTTTACTATGGTAAAGCAGGTCTTTTTGCAGATGTTGCACTAGCGGTAAACATTCTTTTTATCTTCGGTGTTCTTGCAGGATTAGGAGCGGTTCTAACCTTACCTGGTATTGCAGGTATCGTGCTTACGATTGGTATGTCGGTAGATGCGAACGTACTTATCTTTGAGCGTATAAAAGAAGAGATCGCAAAAGGAAAGTCTCAAAAAGATGCTATAAAAGACGGTTTTAGTAACGCATTGTCTTCAATTCTTGATGCCAACATTACAACCTTCTTAACGGCGTTGATCTTATTCTTATTTGGTACAGGACCAATTCAAGGTTTTGCTACTACTTTAATGATAGGTATTGGTACTTCGTTGTTCACTGCAATTTTTGTAACACGTCTTTTCATTGACGGATATGGTAAGAATGGTAAGTCACTACAGTTCTCTACAGGAGCAACACGTAATCTATTTACCAACTTCAATAGAGATTTCCTTGCTAAACGTAAGATTGCTTACGTGATTAGTGGTGTTCTTATCGTTGTAAGTTTAATCTCTTTATTCACTAACGGTCTAGATCAAGGTGTTGATTTTGTTGGAGGTCGTAATTACACGGTGCGTTTTGAAAACCCTGTAAATGCCACAGAAGTTGAGCAAAAACTTATTGCTGAACTCGAAAGTGCTCAGGCAAAAACTTATGGTGAAGCAAATCAATTAAAAATTACTACTAAGTATCGTATTGATGAAGAAGCTTCGGAAGTAGATGATGATATCCAGCAGAAATTATTTACTGCTTTACAAAGCTATCTTCCATCAGATCTTACCTTCACACAGTTTGTAAAAGGTGGTTCAACTGAAGATAAAGTAGGTATTTTAGAATATAACAAAGTAGGGCCAACTATTGCAGATGACATTAAGAAAGATTCTTTCTGGGCTGTTTTAGGTTCGTTAGTAGTTGTGTTCTTATACATTTTATTACGATTCAGAAGATGGCAATTCTCATTAGGAGCTGTTGCGGCAGTATTCCATGATGTTTTAATTGTTTTAGGTATTTTCTCATTGACCTATCAATTTATGCCATTCAATATGGAAATTGATCAGTCATTCATTGCGGCAATTCTTACGGTTATTGGTTACTCGCTTAACGATACCGTGGTTGTTTTTGACCGTATTAGAGAGTTTATGAAAGAATACGGCACAAGCCGTAAAATGGGACTTATAATCAATCAGGCAATCAATAGTACCATTAGTCGTACGTTGAATACGTCTATGACCACTTTAATTGTATTATTGGCTATTTTTATCTTTGGTGGTGCGAGTATAATGGGCTTTATGTTTGCCTTGATTGTAGGTGTCCTCGTGGGTACTTATTCTTCGATCTTTATTGCAACTCCTGTTATGTTTGATACTATACAGAAAAAAGCATTAAAGCCTGAAAAACAAAAGGAGGAAGAAGAGCCTGTGGCTTAACTTGATTAAGTTCGCAAAACAAAAAAGCTCGATTCATTTGAATCGAGCTTTTTTGTTTTTAAACAGTTTCTAAAAAACCGAAATGCCTGTTCTGGATGTAAAAAGTTCGAGAACTTTCATTCCTAATTCAGAATTGCCTTTTGCGTTTAAAGGAGGGCTCCATACCGCGATGCAATACTGTTTTGGGTGTAGCGCTACGATGCCGCCTCCTACGCCACTTTTACCGGGAAGACCTACACGGAATGCAAACTCTCCAGATTCGTCATAAAAACCACAGGTAAGCATCAACGCGTTGATGCGTTTTGCAAGAATGGGTTCAAGAGTGCGCGCTTGTTTGCTATGGTCTCCCTCAGGATAGTTTAAAAAAATGGTAAAGGCTTCTGAAAGCTGTTTGCAGCTCATGGCGATGGCGCATTGATGAAAATAAAAATCCAGAACATCATCAACGTTGTGCTGTAAATTGCCAAAGTCTTTCATTAAGTTGGCAAGAGATGCATTGCGAAATTTATGCTTCATTTCTGAAGCAGCGACGCTTTTGTCGTAAGTTATTGTTTGATCATTTGCGATGTCACGCACGTAGTGTAAAAAATCTTCTTTTGGGTTTTTGAGGTGTCCCATAAGAATATCTGTGATGACCAAAGCCCCGGCATTGATAAATGGATTGCGGGGAATGCCTTTTTCGTATTCCAGTTGAACTAAAGAGTTGAAAGGGTCTCCTGACGGTTCAACATCAACCCGCTGCCAAATGCTGTTTCCTGCTAATTTTAAAGCGTACGAAAGGCTTAAAACCTTAGAGATACTTTGTATTGAAAAACGCTCTTCTGCATCGCCTAAAGCGAAATGTTCACCAGTTACGCATTGAAGATGCAAGCCAAACTTATGAGCATCCACCTTACCAAGCTCCGGAATATAAGTGGCTACTTTTCCGGTGTTCTTCAATGAGCCGATCTCCTCTTGGATGCTATCTAGAATGCTTTGGTAATTCATTCTTTAGGAAAAAATAGGTTCCAATTTTTATGTTCTAATAGTTGTACTATTACAGTAGCGTCTGATTCCCCGTTATGAACTAAGGTTTGGCCGTTGGGTTTTATTATAGCTTTTGAACCGCAGTTGTTAGGTTGGATGAAGATTAGTTTTTTTAAAATGTCTCCAACGTCTAAATGGAAGTATTCATTTTTGCTTGTTGGTTTGTTATCTAAAGTAAATCCACTTTCAAAGAATTCAAGGTATACTATATTCTTATAGCTTTTTTCAATAAATCTTTTTTTTGGGGATATGAAAGATTTTCTTTTTAAAATAGTTCCTTTAGATAACCTTTTGTGTGGTAGAGTAGAGCAAAGGTCATTTGTGTAATTAAATGCTATAAAAAAAATTGTACTGTCTGTATATTTTTCTTGGCTTAGAGATTCAAGATAGTTCTGGATTTTTTCTCTTTTTAGAATGCCAGTCTGATATCGGTTAGTTAGTCTTGAGACTCTCCCACTGTCTTTAGTGATATAGTCCCAACTAGAATATATTCCTTTTCTTTTATTTATAATATCGTTCCTTTCTTTCTTTTGTACGTGATTTCCGTCAGTATCGAGGTAGTACTTTACACGCTGAGCGTTAGCTGTAATACCAATAAGTAGTGCATAAAGTAGTACAAGAATTTTCATGTTTGCCCTATCTTAAAAGCTTCCAATCCACTTTGTCGCCTTCTTTGATATCCCAAAGTTCGGCAATACCTGCATTTGTTTCTAAAACATACATCACCGGTACTTCAGACGGAAGGCTGGTTTCGTCCATTGGCTTCGCATTTTCAATGATGGTCGCTATGGTTTTGTCTTTGGTAATGAAAAATAAGTCTAGTGGAATGTAAGTGTTTTTCATGTAGAAGTTGTGCGGGCGCTCATCGTCAAAAATGAAAAGCATAGCTCTGTTTTGTGCCATCGACTCCCGATACATTAAGCCGGTTTCGGTCTCGTACTCCGTTTCTGCTACTTCAATGTTTAAATATACTTTTTCTTGATTCTCTTTAATGATTTGAAGTTTTCCGTCTTGGGTAAAGGTGATTTCTTCCTGAGAAATTTCAGTAGGTTCAGCTTCTTTGTTTTTGCACGAAATGATCGATAAAACTAAAGTAAGCAGGAGAAAGGCTTTTTTAAGCATAGTTGATTAGTATTGCGGAGTGTTCTTTTGCTGAAGCGCTCTAATGATTAAAAAGACACCTATAATTATAAATGGAATACTTAAGATCTGGCCGGTGTTGAAGCCAAAGATCCAGTCTTCGCGATTTTCAATTTGAGCACGTTTAAAATATTCTACGATAAAGCGAACGGTCCAGAGTAGTACTAGAAAAAGGCCAAAAAGGAAGCCTTCTTTTTTGCGTAAACCGGTTTTCCAGTAAACCAGCATAAGGATTAAGAAAACAAAAATGTATCCAAAAGATTCCATCAACTGACCCGGGAAACGGTAAGGAATATCTGCAATATAATTTGCAAATTGAGGGTCATCAGTCAGCGCTTGATACGCTTTATGTTCGTTAGGAATTCCTGTCAAACGCTGCACTTCATATTTGTTGTATTGATCTTGAACAAATTTAATTCCTAGATTCGAATCGGTTATCTTCCCCACCATTTCAGAGTTGAAAAAATTCCCAATTCTCACAAAAATAGCGCCTAGTGCTACCGGTAAAATCACGCGGTCAAGCAGCCAAAGCACACTTTTATGCAGTACTTTTTTGTTATAGAGATACATCGCTACGATCATTCCTATCGCAGCACCGTGGCTGGCTAAACCTTGAAAACCGGTGTACTCGATCTCCGGTACAAATCTAAACGGAAGAAAGACGGAAAGTGGATCTTGCCAAAGCAATTCGGTTTGATAGAAAAATACGTGGCCCAAACGCGCGCCAATCAGTATAGCTAATACTGAATAAATG
>Ga0208029_1000884_pt1 | contig 15517 bp, 9 predicted proteins | sample MalvireepMed_s12_FD_184242 | JGI IMG/M metagenome (GOLD analysis project Ga0208029, IMG submission 184242) | Marine viral communities from the Global Malaspina Expedition - Malaspina viral metaG DeepMed_s12 (SPAdes) (version 2) | ecosystem: Environmental > Aquatic > Marine > Oceanic | place... | reverse complement strand
GCTATAGGATTATTGGGCAATGCCGGTTTACAGGCGACGCTTGGTGGGACCGCCCTACGTGGAATGTTCACTCGCTTATTGAGTCCGTCAAACGAAGCAAAAGAAATCCTTGATGAATTTGGTATTAGTGCTGTAGATGCTCATGGAAAGCTCCTCCCTTTAACCGATATTCTCCGACAACTCGGCCCCTTGGCTAGTGACACAGCACGTCTTATGGCTGTTTTTGGTGAGCGTGCGGGGCCTGGTGTTGCGGCTCTCTTGAGCCAGGGAGTAGATGCATTAGAGGACCAAATAGAAAGGGTAAAACAAAGCGGCACAGCGGCGCGCGTGGCAGAGATCCAAATGCAAGGATTAAATGCTAAATTAGATGCGCTCTCCTCTGCTTTTTCGGAACTGCAACTAGCTATCGCTGACGCTGGGCTCTTGGAGTTCGCCACAAATGGTGCGACAAGCCTCGCAAACTTTACTCGGGAATTAGCTAAGCTAGACCCCGCAGTCTTATCATTTGCAACAGCCTTGACAGCCTTGACAGCCTTGACTGGGCCTCTTTTATTGTTTGCTGGAGCAACTGCGAAGGCACTAGCCGCTTTGGCCGTATTTGCTGCCCCAGCAGCAATGTTGACGGGGATCGGTGCAGTAGTGATAGCGCTATCGGGTTTGTTTGCTATTGTCCAGAAAGCAAATGAACAAGATTTCAGTAAAATTAGTAACCTGATTAAAATACTTGAAGGACAACTTCCTGGTTTAGAAACAAAGCTACAGGCTGCAATTACAAAAAAAGACAAGGAACGTATAGACCTCTTCTCTAGAGCACTTGAGATTTTGAACAGGCGTATCCTTTTAGCTAAAGCTAGCACAGTACAATGGCAGGTTGCTGTGGGAACTTTTACCCCGGTCTTAGATGGTTTTCTAACAACGGCGAAAAAGATCCCTCCTGTGTTAGGCGAAGGAGGAGAGAAAACTGGGGAACTAAGTGATGCCAAGGAGGACCTGATAGCAGCCTTCGAAGCTGAAGAGAAGCTTCTCCATTCGACAATAGATATCCGACAGCAGCAAATACAAGGTCTTATTGATGAAAAAGAAGCCCGTATTTTGTTGTATGCCGAGACGCTTCGTGCTCAGGGAGCCTCGGAGGATACGGTAGGTGTTCTTGTTGACTTGATGCGAGAAAAGGAACGCCTAAAAAACATACTTGAACAGCAAATCACATTGGAAGAGGCCCTTAGCAGAGAACTAGAGAACTTCATTGAGCAATCGCTGGCTGCCTACGATGCTATGAAGCAACGTGAACGAGCGATTGACGATGCCATAGCAGCAGAACGGTCCCAAATCGCTGTCCAAGAAGTGGCTATACGATTAGAGAGAGAAGTTATTCTTGGTTTGAAGGATGCAGATAAAGCAACGACACAACTTACTATCGTAGAAATCCTTCATGAACGCACGCTTGTTGACACGACGAAATTCACGAACGAACAGAAGGATGCCCTGAACGCAAATACGGCGGCAAAGATCGCCAATGCGCGAGCCACAGGGGTACAAAACGCTGCAAATCGCGGGACAGCAGGCACACGTCCCGGAGACCCTTTTTCTAGTATCCTCACAGATTTTGCTGTTACTACTTTCCCTGGTATAACAGACGAGTTTGCACAAGGTCTGAATGGCCTGTTACAGATTGGAGAGCAAAAACTTAGGGACTTTGCGGGGATCACAAGTTCTATTGCTTCAGAACTAGGCGGCAAGCTTGGTAATTTGATTGGACAAGGGCTTGCTAGGGCCATGGGACTAGGCCCCCTTGGAGGGGCTATTTTAGGGGCTATAGGGGAGCTCCTTGGCTCGGCAATCGGTAGTCTGCTTGATAAACTTTTTCAACCAGGACGAATTGAACAAGCCAAGCAAGTTATCAATGAGTTCTTCGGCGAGGTTACCCGCAATCTCGACTTCGATGTTCTTTCTGAAGATTTAGTCGCTTCTGGTCTTGGACGGTTTGAACGCACGCTCTCTGATGCCGCACAGAGTCTAGGGGCGGCCTTTGCCGGGGATTTTCGAGACGGAGGACAGGGCATTCTTCAGCGTTTTGGTGGACAGCTCCTTGCCAATGCCGAGCAATTCGGGCTTACGCTGGAAGAGACGCAGCGCCTCGTCTTAGAATTTGCTGATGCCCTCAACTTTAACCTTGTAGATGCACTAGATAACCTGAATCGTCTAACCGCAACGCATGTGAATCAGCAGGGCCTACAACTGTTCGGAATGCGTGCCTTTGTTACGGAACTGGGGGATGCACGTCAAAACCTCAGTAGCTATGCTGATACCACAAATATGACGGTCGATGAACTCACAGGCCTAGCCATTTCTGTTGGGAATGTCGGGTCACAGGTCAATACATTACGTGGGTCCTATGCCGGGCTGATCGACATTGAAACCGAATTTGATGAGCTGGTAGACTCTAATGCCATCGCAGCAGGTTTGCTTGCTGACCAATTGGATAACGTTGGGACAGAAGCAGGTATCGCCGGAGACCGTCTCGGATTCTTTGTGGAGGAGGTGCGTTCAGGGGCACTGCATATAGAGGAAGCTATCCTAGCTCTGCAAAGCGAAGGGTTTTTAACTGGACTAGAGCTGAAACCGTTCATTGTAGATGCTGAGGTTATAGAACAAGAATTAGACCGTGTTCTGCATCGTATTGAGGTGGTCGGGGGAGCGGTCGGGGCTACGCTGATCGAGGCAGCAGCAAACGGCATCAAGGATGCCGATGACATATCGGAAGCTTTTGACCAGACTATCAAGCAAGCTATTCTGGATATTCGAGTTGGAGAATTTATCGGTGAGAGGTTGCCTGGCCTGCTCGCAGATATTGATTTCAGTAAACCTCTAGACGTCAACTCGGCGGCTTTTCAGCGGCTGAGGATAGAGATCGGGCTAACAGGTGCTGAACTTGCTGACTTCATAGAAGGGTTTGATAGTTTTGATATTGATTTCAGCCTATTTCGTAGGGGCATTTCTTCCGCGGTGTCGCAGGGTATCCTTGACGGAGTAAGCGGGGAGTTTGATCAGGCTACGTTTACAACTACTTTACGAGCCGCAATCACTGACCCCATTATCGCGACTATTGTAGATGCTATTATTAAGGGGTTCATTGCTGCAGCAGGTATTGAAGGGATCATGCAGCCAGTTCTTGACGTGATTGCCCGAGATGTGCCCTTGGTTGCGAGCGGCGAACTTCCTCCAGAAGATATGGTCAGGAATATCGGTGTAGTTTTTGATGATATCGATGATAAACTTTTGGCCTTCATAGAGTCGGCCGCATTTGTATCCTCCTCAGTAGGGAACATGATTGCCTCGGCGCTAGGCATTCCGCCTGCGGTTGATTTAGCTGCGGAAGGATTTGACACTCTGATTTCCAGGGCGGACGCTTTCATAGGCAGGGCCCCTGACCTACGTACCACAGCTGAGAAAATTGAAGCTATTGAGGAGGAAGGGAAAAAACTTAGAGAAGGATTGGGCCGCCTCGGTGCTACTTTTGATGCAGGTAGTGAACAGGCGATAAAGCTTACAGAAGCTTACAATAAATCCATCATATCTCAGGAAGCACAGATTAAGGTTTTAAAAGACAAGGATGCTGCGGAAAAAAAACGTGCCTTTGACGAACAGCAGGCGGAAGCGAAACGTGCCGCAGAGGAAGCCGCAAATAAACTAGGAACTTTGAATGAAAGTATCACCGCCCTGGGAAACACGGCGGCGGGTCCGAATAGCCTAGCTGAGAATTTTCAAGAGGTAGATGACCAAGCTACACAGCTTCGTGTAGATTTGCGGGCTCTTCAAGCAAGTACGGATACTCTGGGTACGTCCATCACCGAAGCCACGGACCGGATTGACGGTGCGGTGGCCCAAGCAAAGCAGGCTCTAATAGGCGAATTTGTAGACCGCACTATCCGGCCTTTTATTGATGCAGGTCAGGATGCCGGGGATGCCCTTTCCCAGCTTCAGACAGAATTTCGAACCACTCGGGACAATATCTGGGAACTCGTCACTGTGTCAGGTGACACAGCGTTGGGTATAGACCTCCTTAGTCAGGCTACAGCGAGTTACCTGGTCCAGGTCCAGGCACTGAGGGATGAATTGGTCGGCCCTATTCGTGATAGTATCACCACCCTTATCCCGGTATTCCGTGATTTTGATGAGATTCTTGCTGACGTTGCGACTGCAAGTTCTCTCGAAGAATTACAGTCTCTCAGAGATGAGGCCATTCGCTCAGCTACAGAAGGATTGAATAAAGACATTGCTGATGCACGAGCCCGGTCTGCTAGCGATATTGCCGCACAACGTGCGGTAATACAGGACCTTATCACCGCGAATAGAGAACAGCTGGCCTTAGATAAACAGGCAGCTAGAGATGACGCCAGTGCAGCCATAAAAGCAGCTAGAGATAACGCTGACGCCACTATTGATGGACTACGGGAGCAACTAGCCGTACATGAAGAATTAGTGCGTCTAGCCGAGGAATACGCAGAAATAAGTGCTGAGGCAACCCGCGCTTTTACACACGCTATGGATAACATCGTGCAAGGCCCTCTTCCCACCCTTGCCACTATGCTAGAACAGATCGCTTCGACAACAGATGCCAGTGAACTGAGACAGCTACAGGGGGATGTAATCAGTACGGCAGAGGAACGACTACGGCAGACGATCCAGGTAGCTGAAGAGGCATTCGATGCGGCACAGAAAATAGAAGTCGATCGCCTGCGTCTTCAGGAGGATCAGGTTGAAGAGTTGATACGGCTACAGGATACTAAATTCCAGGCGGAGCAGACCGCCTTAAAAGATTTAGCCGATACTGCCCGAGGTGTTGCCGAAGCAGCGAAGTCCACACGCGAGGGCTTTTTAGGCGGTTCGACTTCCACGCTGGGAGCACGAGCGCAGCTTTCCTTTGTTCAGGGACTATTTGAGTCTGAAGCTGCTGCGGGGCTCGCAGGGGATGCTGATGCAGCACGGAGTGCTATTGCGCGGTTTGGGAACCTCGTCAGCCTAACACAAGGGGCTTTTGCTGGAACGAATAAAGGACAGATTATCATTGACAATGCCTTGGCCACCTTAACGCAGCTAGAGACACAGTTCGGAGCGCAAGCAACAGAAGCCGAGCAGCAAATCATTGCTATTGAAGAAGGAAACGATACTCTTCTCAGGATTCAAGAACTCATAGATGCTTTGGGTCTTACAGGCACAGAAAGTCAAGAAACTCTACAGGCGCTCTTAGACAATACGGTGGCCTCGCGTGAAGCGGAAGAGGCAAAACAGCTCGATACGTCAGCATTTGAATCGGCGGCTATTGCCGAGTTGACCGCTTTAAAAAACGCATTCCTTGCCCAAGTCGGGGATTTAGCAGCGGGGGTGAGCGGTGGAAACCCTGCCGGGATACAAGCTCTTATTGACCAGGCAGAGGTAGATCGAGATGCCCAAATAGCAACGGCTGAGCGTGTACGTGACGACCTTATTGCCGTCTTAGATACCAACAGCAAGAATGAAATTTCAGCGCTTGAGGGGTCACTGAAGGTCCTTATTCAAGAGAACCTGGATGCCTTACAAATTTTCATTGATGACAGGACTGAGGCCGTTGCTTCAGGATTGAAAGTCCTGCTCAAGGCTATTTCGTCTCGTTTTGAAGTGCTCGCTGCCGAGGCATTGGGAATTAACACAGAACTGCAAATGTTCATTGACCAGATTGTCCTTCTAGCCGACGCGGCGAACCCGGAGTCTTTGACGGCGGCTATAGCAAATTTTGTTGGAGCATTAAATACAGGAGATGCGCTCCTGGTCGGTCCTGCGATCACCACGCTTGTAAACAGTTTGACAGATGACCAATTGGCCAAGGTGATTCCAGAACTTCTTACTGGACTCGACGCATCTCTATTAGGTCCTGCCATTCAAGCAGTGGTGAATAGTCTAACGCATACACAATTAGTGACATTACTGCCTGATATCCTCAGCGCTTTAAATCCAGACCAACTTCCTATTGCGATTGCGGCGATCGTGTCCAGTCTAAATGTGTCTCAAATCCCCTCTGCCATTGCGATGGTCATTACTAGTTTGGATGCTTCCCAAATACCGGGAGCCATTACAACAATAATCACAGCAATCTCAGGCGCAGATGGGACAGCAGGGAATATCGTGTTGGCCATTCAGTCTGTAGTGAGTGCGCTTGCCCCGAATGGCACGCAGGCTGAAATCGCTACGGCTATAGATCAAGTTGTCACGGCAATGAATCCCAGCCAGGTACAATCCGCTATCGGAGATATTTTTAATCTCCTCGCCAATGACCCGGCCAGCTTGGATACGGCAATCGACGTACTTATCAGTGAATTAGGCGACCCAGACATAGGACAAGCTATCACTAGTATTATAACAAATCTCAAGCCTACTGAAGTTAGGGCAGCTATCACTGATTTGATTGGGGGTATAGGCGATCCGGCAACTAAAGCAACGCTCAAAACCCTGATCGGGGCTTTGGACTTAGGGGGCCTGCTAGATGCGCAAAAGTCAGGGGCTAATGTGTTTGCTTCCCTCGCGCAAGATATTGCCGACTCCGCTTTTGGGTCGGATCTAGCTGCTTTTAACAGCGCGACTATAGCGGATTTGACGAGGATTCTGGTTAATCAAGCGCAGTTGAGCTTGAACAATGAAGATTTTCTCGGGCAGCGTCTCGGTCAGATAATGCATCGGATTGGAGACACAGACGTCGGAACGGAATCGGTGCAGGGGAAACTGAAGCAAGTTGGTGATTTGCTTGGGCGTAATGCAAGCGGTGATACGGTACGTGGATTGCTCCAAAGCATTAAAAATAACACGGGGGATATGGCTAATGATCTGCGATCCGAATCTATCGTGGCGTCGACAAATATCCCGCTTGGGAACGGTGGGATTGGCATTCGGTTCTTCCCTAACACGACGATTGACCCGCTCAATCATATTGCGGCATCTACGGATCTGACGGTCAGTCAGCTGGGAAAAATAAGCCATCAGCTAGGTCAAGATACGACGCGGACGACGCAAGAGTTATTGATTGATGTCGTCAAGAATACGGGGAATACTGTGGCGGCATTAAACGCCATGGGGGGGCACTCCTTTCCTGCGATTCTCGCTGAGCAAGGATTGCACGGCTTTGTGACTGCCCCGGCCTTCCCGATCATAGCCCATCAAGGGGAACGCGTAGATGTGTTCACAGCAAAAGAAACAGCACGCGGAATAGGGGCAGGCGGCGGCATTACCATCAATATAAACGGCGGGAACAGTTCCCCTCAACAAATTGCAAATGACGTGGCGCGAGTACTCAGGAATCGCCGCGCGCATGGGGAGCAGATATAGTGGCTATTTCAGCAGCAATGAAAACAGCCCTGGCTTCTCATGGAGTGCGCCTTGTTTTTGGCGTGGAAATCAATGGGATCAAGATCAGTATAGATGGCTCATCGACCTCGACTGTACAGCTCTTAGCAGGTTCTGAGCCGTGGTATAATGAAAGCACGTCACAATGGTTCCGCGAGCCCTGGGAGCTGGGCCTACGGTTCAAGCGGTCTGCACAAAGTGTGTTGACTGCAAGCGGGGCAACTGTGGTTGTCAATAATTACGGGTCCTTCATTTTCCCCAATTACAACAAAGAACTTGATGCAGACTGGGGTGCTGCGGGATACAGCACGGCTGGGCAATCCACTACGGTAACCCTACAGGCCATTCCGAATCAATACTCTCGTTTGGCTCCCGAGGTGGGAACCCTTTTCTCTGGCTTACTGGAAGAGCACACGTTCACAGATGAGGCATTAACGGTACCGGCGGTCAGTCTCGCGTCTAAGTTGAATACCCGTATCGCAACAGAGCGTATCCTTGCCGTTGATTTCGATAATCTTCCAGAGGTAAATATAGGACGGGTCAAGCCGCTTTTACTTGGGACGTGTTATAACGTCCAGCTCATCTCCGTTGACCCCCTCGATCAAGGCGGGAAGTTTCTTGTCGCCTATCATGGATGCGAAAGTGGCACCTTTTATCGGAATGGGTTAGTCATGGCAGAGGGGGTGGATTACACGATGGACTGGACTGGGGATAGTGGCGGAACATTTCTCACGCTTATCAATGCGCGACAAGGAGCGACGATAACCGGAGACGTTGAAGGAATCCGCCCCGCCCATCTTGGCATATTCTCAGATAAACTCACGGAACTGAATCTTGAGGTTTTTATCCAAGCTGGTCTCGCCCTAGTGGACTTTGACACGGCAGGATTAGCCGACTGCCGCTCTGAATACGACTATAGTATGGGGTTGGCAGTGACTGAAGAAGCGTCTGCTCTGGAGGTCTTTACGCAGCTAAATGGGGGCATCCCCATTATCTTTGAGCAATTCCGCGAAGGCGGCTACTTACTTTCTCCCTGGACAAATCCTACAGGAACCGCAGAGATCACGCTGGCAGAAGATATAGAGACGTTTTCTTCCACGTTGGCAGAGTCTCCTTTGATTCGTGAGGTGATTTATACCTACGCTCCCTATGAGACCGCACAGTCATTCGGTGACTTAGCGACCACTCTACAAGAAGATGATCCTGACCGTGTTGATCGCCTCGCGCAGTCTGTCCTTGAGTACCGAGATGAGATCAGCTCGACTTCAACGGACATCCCTCCGTTGACAGCTGCTACTCGTATTAACTCCCTAGCAGACATTACTGATCTAGCCACAAAGGTACTGAGCCTGTACGGGAAGCCTCACATTCAGATCTCAACTAGTTTGCGGTCTGTAGGAGCCGCCATCCGGGGGATAGGGAGTGTGATCTCTTTTTCTCGGGAGCGGCAAGGGTTAAATAAGCTGCCTCTTTTAGCACGCGTCGCAGACATGGAAGAAGTCTGGGACTCTGGAGGAGTGACGACAAACCTTATTTTGTGGAAAGAGGCTACGCTATAATGGCTGTGAACGACCGCCCCAAAATTCTTTTCCGGTCTCAGAATCGCGTGCTTGAATCCACGATTACAGCTGACGGGGCAGATACGGAAACCACGGCGTTGAGCGTCGGGACGACGAGCACCTATAACAGGGCAGCAGGCAGCTTTGTTGACGATGGGTTCTTGATTGACGATAGCGTAACCGGATCAGGCTTCACCAATAGTGCTAATAATGCGACTTCAACGGTAACGGCGGTCACGGCTACTGTGCTGACCATAACAGGAAACACTTTAGTTGTTGAGGCAGCAGGTGTCAATGAACGCATTGTGAAGGTGATTACTCCAGATACCCCCTTAACAGAAATGCAAGATCCTCGGCGACTTGTGTATACTAAGTTTCCTGCAAAGGTTGTCAACATCAACTTCGATCTCGGTCCGCGTTCGCCCTGGAACATCACGGCCGTTGGGATTATTTTACAAAAGTCCTCTGTGGCAACAAATATCCGATTCATGAGCAAAGCAGCAACCGCTGATTCATATACGACACAACAGGCCATTACCCTGTGGACACCTGAAACGAGTGATGGCGCAGATGGCTATAGCGCAGATGCGCGGCCTGCCGACGAGTACCCTTCGGATGATACACGGGAGTTCCCTAACGATCCTCTGTATTATTGCCTGCTGGCCAGTGCAAAAAATCATCGGTATTGGCGCATCCGCGTCACAGATACAGGTGGAGATGGCAACGTATACGCCTCGGTTCCTTTTATTGGTATTCCATGGGAAGCCCCGACAGACAAGGGCATCAGCAGTTTCTCTCTTGTCCCGATTGATGACTCTACTGTGACAGAAACCCCGACCGGAGTAGATACAATTAACCCTGGTCGTCGGCGCAAAGAAATTAACATTTCTTTTCAACAAACTGACTCTTCAGACACCTGGTCTACGGTAATCTACCGCCTAGAGGAGCATGGAATCACAGATCCTGCGTTCGTTTTTCTCATCCCTCCTGCGAGTGATAGCAACGTCATAACAGCAACGGATGCTGATGGACGTGTTTTGTATCGGTCGAGTTTATATGGGCGGCTAGCTTCGTTGCCAGATTTCAGCTACGCACCGAACGCCGGGCTGTCCTATGTGGATATCGGCGGGTTTAGTGTTAGGGAGACATTTTAATGCAGCAAGAAAAGAAGATGCCCTATATACCCACTGAGTTGACTTACCAAGAGCAGAAGGCTTTTGAGTCGCAGGTGAAATTAGATCAGGATAAAGAGTTGAAAGATAGAAATAGACAAGCAAGGCATGCCGAACTCCCTGGCCCTGTATCAAAATCTGATGGATGGCCCACGGTACCGGATGCTGCTGCCTTGGCTCGACTCCAGCTACTATGGGTGTCCTATGAGCGCGATCAGGCGCGCTTAGTTGCCGCACAGCAACAACATCAACAGGCTCACCAGGTTCGCCAGAGCAGTGAACAAGCGTGGAATGAAGCATTTAAGACGTGCCAGGTAGAGTTTCATGCTGAAGGCCATGGCATCGACTTTGTGTCTGGCACCTGGATAAAGCCGAAGGAGTAACATGCTATGCCGGACCTACTCACGCAAACCAACACCAGTTTAAAGTATGTCACCGCTGGCTATCTGACTCCGAATGCAGACGCCTATAGTCCGAACACGACAACAATAGAGGCTTGGTTTGCTGCGGGGCCTGCGCTCAAGGAAGCGAACGGTGGAACGGGGGTCACCTCCCTCGCCTCAATTGCACCCACAGCGGCATTTGGTGTAACGCCAGCAAGCGCGAGCAACGCGACGTTTACTCTTGCAGGCGGTGGCGTGTTTATCGTGACTGGTGGGGCAATGCGGCCTGCTCAGTCGGTTGAGGCTGCTACGGGCACGAGTGGCGGATATAGCTTTGCTGGGGATACAAACACACTTTTTTATCGATCAGGCGCTGATGCTGTGGCTATAAGGACGGGAGGCGTTGATGCTCTTCTTGTCAATGCTACGCAAGAAGTTACCGTTCAAAGCGCACAGGCAACAACGCTTTTAGAAGTTGATAACACTGCTACCGATGGCGACCCAATCCTTGCTTTTTCGTTGTCAGGGACTCAGACGTTTACCATGGGTGTTGATGACGGAGACAGTGATAAATTCAAAATTGGTACGTCTGCAATCGGAACAAATACGCGCGTGACAGTTGATTCATCTGGTAATGTCGGCATCGGCACTACTGCTCCAGACGCACCCCTAGATGTACAGGGTGAAGTGATGATTTCGCAGACTGGAGCAGTGGCAGGCAACACACCCAAGTTGCAATTTGCAACAAGCGGCGGCACAGCAGATCGGGCATGGATTCAAGGAGATGTTACGGTCGTTGGTGATTTACAACTGCAAACGGAAGGTGGCCAATCACTTATTTTGCAACCCACAGGTGGCTCTGTAGGAGTAGGCACAACCAGTCCAGCGCATACCATTGATGTTGTGGGAACAGCGGGTCTTTCGACAGGAACGGCCTGGACAAATACCTCGGATGGCCGCCTAAAAATCGAATTAGGCCCTATTGATAATGCTCTTTTTATATTACGCAAGCTTCGCCCTATCCGCTATAAACGAAATGCACTATGGGCTGAAACATATGATGCCACACTAATAGAAGAACAACGCGAACGTATGGGATTCATTGCACAAGACCTTGAGAAAACAGCTCCTTTCTTTATCCGTGAAGAAGATCAGCATGGTTATATGACCTGGAATCCCGATGATTTTTATGGCTTAGCAGTTGCCATGATGCAAGGATTGGATAATCGACTGACAGCGCTAGAAACATCTAAATAAAGAAGACTCTGAGATGGCCACCACACCAAATTAGAGGAGAAATAAATGCCAGTTATTACGTATGACCGGGAAACCATCGTGGTCCAGAATCCGACCACAAACCTCACTTTTCGTTTCACCTGGTCGGCGGATACCAGCGTGACACCCTCTGTCTATATGGCATCTGGAAAAATCGGGCCGATGAGCTTTTCCAAGACGTATATCAACCTCGACATTCTACAGACCGAATTGCAAGAATCGCTCGACTCTGTCCTCCCCTTTGCTGCTGAGATGCAGAAGATTGCCCAGCTCAAAAACCCGGACCGGCTGAAGACGGACACCTTTCCTTTTTACGTGAACGACGGCAGCGGCCAGCTTCCTTGCTCTTTCATCTTCAACTGGGACGGTGATGCAAGTCCGCCATCAGCGGACCTTACCTTGAACCTGAATGGGGTAAATCGAAAGATTCAGCGTGACACTCCGGAGGAGGTTCAAGAACTCCTTGCGATGTTCGGTCTTTTGAAAAAGGGATTGCTCGGCAGCCTGGATAATGAAAGGGAGAATATTTAATACGATGAGGATATACCGCCTGGTTGATAAGAAAACGGAAACAGAGACGTAGTTATGGCAGATCAATTTCCTGACCTCTTTAAAGGGTGGATGCGAGATACAAAGGATAGTCTCACACAGCTACAAAGGGATGTACAGGAAATTGGTGCTAAGCAACGGGTTATCGACTCAAAAATCACGGAGATTAGCACCATTGTTTTGGGAAACGGGGACGCCCAAAAATCACATTTCGTACGTCTTCCCACCACGGAAAAAAGCCTTGTAGATATTCACACTCATGTAGAAAAACTCTCCTCATCAATCTTGTATCTGCGAGAGCAACTCGCGAGTTTACCGGAAGTTGATACCGCTGTTATTGCTGACCATGAGAGCCGATTGCGTACGATCGAAAAGATGAGCTGGAAAGCAATGGGGCTTGTGATAGGCGTGTCCTTTTTAATGTCTTTGTTGATGCCTTCTCTCAGTAAAATTATAGTGGGACCTGGAGATGCCCCGCATAAGTCCCAGCAGCCTCATCTAAATCCAGATAAATAGCACGCATGTTCAGTGTGACTTTTTATCAGCTGGCGATGCCTCGTCCATTAGTGCATACAGTCTTCGCACCATTTCTGGTAGCCGCTCCAAGGATTCAGAGTAGAGTGTCACACGCTCAGGATGTAGGGCGGAGCAGAGTTTGTACTGCTCAAACGATGTTCTTTCGATCAGAATCAGATTCTTATTCCGGGCCTGCGCGGCTGCCTTTGTGGGCGGCGCAGATAGAAGAATGCGTACAGCCGTTCCGCAGATATTGTCCCGATCGGCTTGTTGCTTCTCCTCTGTCATGTCTCGTTTTTCCATTTTAGTCTCGTTTCTTTGCTAATTTTAAGTCGGGCTGTTGGGGTGGGTAGCACCGGGCATGCTCTAGCTCATACGCATACTCTAGTCCTTGCCGCGCCATGTGCAAATAACGGCACATGTCTACCTCGTAGCTAGGGAAGGCCGCTACGAGGTCCTCCCACACATTAGGTGAACCTTTCCTCTCGGCCACCCATCTTGCTGAACGAGCCTCTTCAGGCAAGAGAGCAAGCATTTCACTCTGTATGTCTTTCACGTCGCCTAGTGCTTGGGCAATCTCCAGTAAACGATCGGCAGTTGGCATAATACTTTCCCCGGGTTTCTTGAAGTGGCTGACACGCTTGAGGGTCCTGGTTTTCTTCCCTAACCTGGCACGCTTGGCAGATATGGTTTTCTTGCATCCTGTGACACGCTCTCTTTCCCTGGTTTTCTTGCATCCTGTGACACGCTCCCGATCCATGGTTTTCTTGTGTCCAATGACACGCTTAAACCTTGTGGTTTTCTTCCTCAGTGTGACACGCTTGACACGCTTGGGTTTCTTTCCTCTTGTGACTCGTTAGCACGTCGTGGGTTTCTTATGTGGGGAGGCGCGTTTCGCCTTTTTGGATTTCTCGGTAGTCTTGGCACGCTCCTGGCCCCTGGCTGTCTCGGGTGAGTTGGCACGTTTGCAGGTATTGGGTTTCTCCTCCTGTGTGACACGCTAGTCCTTTGTGGTTTTCTTGCCAGGGGTGACACGTTTTCGCAATATGGGTTTCTTGAGGGGGATGACACGCTTGGCAATTGTGGGTTTCTCGCCTTCAATGACACGCTCCATCAATATGGGTTTCTTCTTCGTCGCGACACGCTAGCGCGTCGTGGGTTTCTTGTTGAGAGAGGCACGCTCACCCTGTTTGGTTTTCTTGCTTTCTCTGGCATCATGCCGCGTGTAAGGGCATGCTTAGCTTAGCGACATAATAGGGTTGAGAGACGGGGAGTCCTTCGAGAGTCCGCCAAGCGACCCATAGGTCAAGGAGAAATATCTTGATCGCATACCGTGTGGCCATATTATGTCTATGGCCAGGGGTGACGTCTTTATACGTGGCGTGCTGTTCCATCCTGTGTTTGTAGTCATAGTATAGGTTTGCATACTTGTTCTGGGGAATCTTTCGTGCCTCTTCTAACATAGATTCAAGGTGTAGAGCCCAGGCCCCCGGTTCTTGTTTTTGTTCGTGCTCGACGGCAGATAGGATTTTTCGGGCGGTGGCTTTTGAAGTAGTCTTCCCCATAGTAGGCTCAAATGCTGCGAGTAGAGGAGCCGAGATATCGTATCGGCTGAGTGCGGTAAAGGTGGCAGGGGTAAAGACGTAGGAAACAGCTTTCAAAATAGAGGAGCCAAGCACGCCGACCAGTTTCGTTTTTAAGAAAGGGTTAAAGGTAATGGCGCGCCGGGTCTTGGTTTCTCCATCTTTCGCCGCATACTCCACTTCAATCAGATGTTCCTCTTTGCGGCTGCGTCCTTTGCCGTCAGATCCTACGTCGAGTCCTGCATATTTCCAGAAAGACGAAGCATGTCGCGCTTTGTAAACGTCCATCTCGCTCAGAATCACCCCAGCCATGGCAGGCCCAACCCCCTTACAAGGCTCCAGGAAGTCATTGTAAATAGGAAATTGAATAAGAATTTTATTCAGCCGGCTAAAGTGTTTCTGTTCCATGCCTTCCAGGTCTAGATACTGAGCCAACAGGCACAGTTCCGTATAGGTGCTGACAACTCCATCACCGACAAACGTATTTTGTGTCGGGAAAACTTTCACACCGTCTGTGATTTTCTTGTAGTGCGTACGTAAATCATTGAGGATGCGCTTGCCTTCTTTGTCGAGCGTCGTCTCTTCTTTCTCACCTGGAGCTTGTCCCAGCTTAACCTTAAAATTCCCTACGATTCGATTGCCCATCTGAATCCTGAGCTTCTGTACGTCGTAAGACCCTCTAACCATCGTTTTTAGGTGTCCTTGCATATAACCGAGTGGGTTTTCTTTCTGTTCCATTACGTTCTCCTTTTCAGTGTGGGGTGATAGGGAATGACACGCTCGCCCCGCATGGGTTTCTTACTTGCATTGACACGTTTCTCGATTATGGGTTTCTTCACCACTGTGACACGCTCTCTATCTGTGGGTTTCTTATTTCATATGACACGTTTGAGGGGGAATGGGTTTCTTATTTGATATGACACGCTACCCTTCGCTGGGTTTCTTCCGCTGAATGACGCGCTTCGATTTTTTGGGTTGCTTGGCTTTGAAGACACGCTCTCTATCCGTGGGTTTCTTTTAGAAGTTGACGCGCTTTCCCCTATTGGGTTTCTTGATGGTCCTGACACGCTCATTCTGTCTGGGTTTCTTCACGAGCAGGGCATCCC
>Ga0208029_1000881_pt1 | contig 15550 bp, 19 predicted proteins | sample MalvireepMed_s12_FD_184242 | JGI IMG/M metagenome (GOLD analysis project Ga0208029, IMG submission 184242) | Marine viral communities from the Global Malaspina Expedition - Malaspina viral metaG DeepMed_s12 (SPAdes) (version 2) | ecosystem: Environmental > Aquatic > Marine > Oceanic | place... | reverse complement strand
AGTCCGACTCGACCACCTTTTGCCCAGTAGGCTCCTCGACCAAATCCTGGTCCAGCAACTTGTTGTCCTGCAGCTTCTCTAGCTGCGGTTGCTCCACGCCAACTTGGTGCGGCGCCTCCTCCTCGATCCGTTCTACCTCTTGGATCTAAAACTGGATTAAATGTTCCTCCTCCGCCTGTAGTGACAGGACCTGCGGGCGTTACTCCATCGCCAGGTCTTGTGACATCTGTAACAGTGTCAGTTATTTTATCAGCAGCTGTTCCTGTTCGATTAGTCCAGTTAGCATAATGATTTAATCTTTTCGCAATCGCTGCGTTTTTTCCATACTTAGTTCGATATGCATGGTATAAATCTTCGAGAGTATTAATCTCATCTGGATTACCTAATGTGGATAAATAATCTCTGTCTTGAAGTTTAGCTTCAAATTGTGCTTTCTTGTCAGCCATGTGTTGATTGTAATTTCCAAATTGTGACACGACATTTGTTCCTGTAAAATCTTTGCCCCCGGATCTTAATAAATTAGCATCAGCTAATTGTTGTAAATTAGAAACTTCTTGAGGGAAGAGTCCTGCTCTAGAAAACATTCCGCCAGGATATCCTCCAAAGCTTTGGTCTGCTCCTTTTCTTCTAGTGAGTGCATTTATAATTCCTACTGGACTTATGTTAGATGCAAGATTTTTGGTTCCTTCCCATATGTTTCTTAAAGTTCCTGGTTCTTTTCGTTGAATATAATTACTTGTAGCTGCCGCAGGCATATTAAATCCTGTGTGAGGGAAAGCCTGCTTTCCAAATCGTTGAGTATAATAATCAGGAAGAGGTCGATTAATATCTGTTACTGTTTCATCTACTTCCTCATTTGGAAACCAGTTTTGATTAGCATAACCCGCTAATTTTTGTACTCCATAATCTATTGGTAGTACGGATTGTGTATCTCCTTGATTATCAAAAGGCCATGCCATAATTATCTTCTCCCGTCTGGTTGTATGTCCAGTCTAAATGTTCCGAGCTTCCAGTTCTGAGCCTGATAAGACCCACCACTGCTGCCAGTATTCTCTATTTGCAACGCAATGGCTCTTGCCCTTGCGCGTGTATCTACTTTAGTAGTAGTTGAATCAATTGTAAAGGGCCCTAATGGAGAACTTGCAGTACTACTGTTCGGATAATCTCTTAAAAATAAAGTAATCTTGGTATCTCCAGTTTGACTAATAAAGTCAGGCAAAAATCTTCTAATCTTCATAATATATTCTCCATCCCCTCGTATATCGGGAGCTCCTAAAAGCTGTCCCTGTGCCGCTCGTTTCTGAGTAATATCAAAGTCTCCTGAAAGAACACTAGCTGAAATTGCAGTGATCACTCCTCCGGCATCCACTTGATCGGTCCCTGTTTCCTGTTCATAATAAATGGTAGTGCCATCGGTATTACCCACGACATCATAGGAAGCATTATCCGCTGTCGTATAATAACAGGCATGAGGTTTTTCAAAGACAGAAGAATCGGCCCAGGCCGTTCGTGCTAAAGTTCCTGTGTACCATATCGGTTTTTTCAACATCACCGATTCTAAATAATTATAAGTCACGACTCGATCTACGACATTCGAACCTGAACTACAATAGTACCAACTCACTTCTCCAAAGAGGTTATTCAGTCCAGCATTAATTAAATCTCTCGGGGTGAAATTTAAGCCTTCAAAAACATGGTCTTCTACCAGGCACGGCATCGATTGAAGTTGACCTGAGTATTGAAAGAAACCATTCTCTGACATCCAGAACGCGGTTCCATCCACTTCCATGCAGGCATTCTTTCCAATGAGTCCACAGTTCGTTCCTGCGTGTTCAAAAGAAAAGGTAAAAGGTTGACCTACAAAACGCATCAAGAAGATGGCAGAGTCGGTCCAAATATACATAGTGTCCCGACCTCTAATTGCTCCCATGATTCGAGAACCCTGGGCCAGTCTTTGCGTGCCCGCGGTATTGGTTGCTGAAGGGGTATAATCACTTAAGGACTCCTGGTCCGAGAATCGTATAAACATATCATCTTGAGTTGTAGAATCACCAATCGTTGTTTCAGTTCCTAAGAAAATTAAGTGACGATCAACGGGCGAGACGATCATGTGTCTTGAAGCTGTGGGTGCTCCACTAATAATTGTAGCTCTGGTTCCTGTTGGATTGGATGCTGCTGCATCCCATTCAAAGCACTGAGCATTATAGATCAAGGCAATGAGTTTAGTTCCATAGTTATCTAAAACCCATAAACCCGGATCAATTGTGTAGTCGGCTGATGACGCTTCACCCCAGCCAACATAGTCTGAAATATCAGTTATCGTGGCACCGGCTGTATGTTCCGCTAAAGTAGTTCCATTTTGTGCACGGGCTCCTCCGCTTAAAATTCCTGTAGCGGTATCATTAGCGGTAAAAGAAATATCCTCTGTGCCTATTCTAATTTCTCCTGACGTTGGAAAAGCTGATGAGTCTGTTAAGGTAACACTCGTCACCCCAGCATCGGCTGCAATTGTTGATACTAGAGTTGTGGTTGCCGCTCCTGAAGCAGATCCTGACCACGTTCCTGTTCCAAAACCAAAGCCGCCTAATTGTTGAGAGGGTCCTACACTGTAATAACATAACCCTGAAGCAGATCCTGAATTACTTAAAGGGGTTCCTGATTCAGTTGCCGCCATCGTCACTTCAATGGTCGTCGCCGTTGGTGCTGACGTCACCATAAATTTTATATCTTCAAAAGAAGCATCCGTATAAGTAGAACCAACCGCCGTCACTCCGCTAACTCCGTCCATTAAAACAATGTCATCATCGATTAGACCGTGAGGACTTGGGAAGGTGATAGTTACGGTTGTTGAAGAAGAAGTACTTGTGAAATCACAACCTGCAATAGTGGTTCGAATAGGGTGAATGTCGTAAAATTGTCCGCCTGAATAGACGTATAAAATTCTGTTGGTACCAATCGCAGCGTATTTAACTCCTGCGTTATCATCCCAATGGTGTAAGGCTCGACCCGCTCCTGTTAGTTTATCTTCGCCCAACTGGTCCCAGCCTCCTATTTTTTCAGGAGTGCCATATCTAAAACGTACATTATCTCCTCCGGTCCATTGCCCTTCGGCACCGGTAGGAGTCACTTGTTTATTGAATCCTGGTAAAAAAGATACTTTTTGTAGCATAGAAAATTCCATTTATCCTATAAATTATGGGACCATAATAAAAATGAGTCCAAAAAAATTTTGGGTCTTTAATATTACAATTATACTAGATTAATGGGGATATCAACAGATTATAAGTAGGCGTAGAAGACCTTTGTGGTGGAAAGATCCCCCACACCAGTCTTAATTATATTTTATTTCGTAGTGGAAGGCAACTTAAAATTTCTAAACCAAGCAGGAAGGCCTAAGAAAGGTCTACCATCAAAGCTATTTTCTATAGCTCCAGGTGAAGTAGTTTGATTATAATGAAGAAAGACTTGAGCGCAATTGTTTCCTTGAAAGGCTTTCCTCCAATGTTCTAGTTCACATCCCGAATAAATGAGCATATCGCCTGGTTTAAGATCGACTCTAATTCCTTTGTTAGTCGTAGGAATATAGGGACCTTCAGGAGGTCTGCCTACATTTTTATTCGGTTCTAAATAGATATCCCATGGCTCTCCCCCTAAAAACAGGGTAGTGGATATTTCACAGCTAAAGCGATCTTTATGTCTTTTTAAAACGTCACCCTTTTTATATATTCTGGCATAAGAGTAGGTGGAAATAAGTTTGAGTTTTGTTTCCTTTTCCATTCGGGGTCTAACTTTTTCTAAAAGAGTCTCCATAACCAAGTCAGCATAATGAGAATAAGTATTGGGGGCTTGTGAATCTTTCCACATTCCCCACCCTTCCTCAAAAGGAGAAATATAACGATCGTCTAGAAATTTTCTCGCAACCCTACGTTTCATACTAAAATAACGGTAGATAAAATTAGCCATATCTTTGGTAATGACTTTTCGAATAACTAAATATTTTTTTCTTTTAAAACTCATACCCATCTAATATTTCCTGCTACTGAAGTTCTAATAACCTTTGAATTAAAATGCATGACTTGGTGTCTTAAATTTGCAGGAAAGATCATTAAGGTATTTATTTTAGGTACAAACTGTTTTTCTATCACCATAAGAGACCCCGTTGACTCTTCCCCATAAAGAAAAGAAATGGCCCCAGGATTAGCCGCATTCGTTTTAGTTTTTTTAGCTTCATCAAGCATTCGTTGAGGTACTTCTAACCATAGGACAAAAGATAACTCGCAATTAGTATGCACATGAACAGGATTATATTCCTTGGCTTTCATTCGATTAATCCACATTTGAGTTAGTTGGTACTTAGGATTAAAGTTAGCTTGGCCTTTAAATCGTTTATATCCCTCTATCCAAGTATTAATATAAATTTGAAGCTCTTGAAAAATCCAGGAATCTTTCTGTAAGTCATAAAGATATTCGTGCTCAATTTGACCCGCTAAATTTTTTCGATGAGATTTTTTTAATTTTTTTCCCAGCTTTAAGAGTCGGCCACAATAATCAGGATCAACTGGCATTTCTGCCAGGTAAGGTCCAAACAGATGATATTTATGTTGTGGGAGTACTGGTTGCATTAGATATAGCTTTAGGTACACATTGAATATTCCAATGAATAAATCTAAAAGGTTCTACACCCATATCCACGGGATATTGATGAGGCATATACCCTGGAATAATCACCATCATACCAGGTTTAACTTTATAATGGACCGCCTCATTGGCATAAGTAATTTTAGCTCCATCTTTTTGAGGAAGTTTAGTCATTAGGGCCCCTGGTCTTGGATCATATAGAACAGGTAGTGATGTTTTTTCACTGGCCTTTAAAAAATAAAACCCGCTGACATGCTGGTTTCCATGGACATGGGTATCATGATGTCCTCCACCTTTACGAGAAAATTCTTGTACCCACATTTCGCTATAATGCAGACTATGATTTCTTAAATCAAACCCGCACCAGTCTAAAAATTCATAGCTTCGATTGCCACAATACTCTGTAAATGCTTTAGCTTCAGGGTCTTGATTAATGGAAGTGGAATGATTCGATAAACCAAAATCACCCAGCTTTCTTTTAAAATTTTTATTCCTTTCTTTTATAGTAGGTAAAAGATTTTTCTTTGCCTGTTTAATATACTTATCGCATAATTTATTCATCGGGGTTAAAAATTCAGGAACATCATTGGTCCATACGGGAGTTCCAAAATATATACTAGAGTTAAAATTGCTCATTGAAAAGGGTATCCTAAATTCCAAAGAACTAATGAATACCTGATTCCTTTCTTTACGGGTTTAACTCTATGCCATACAAAACTCGGAAAAACAACTACAGATCCTTTGGGTAGGATCTCTTTACATATTCTACTCATTTTAGGATTATCTACATTTCTAAATTGAAATTCTAATTCTCCGCCACTATAGTCTTTTTCATCGCATAAAGAAACCGTAACCGATAACTTTCTTATTTTACCTTTAGTCGGACCTTCCCGAGTATAAACTCTCTCCCAGCTATCACAGTGCCAACCATAATATTGACCAGGTTTATATTTGGTAAACTGGCAAGATTCTGACCAATCCCACTTAAAATTCCATCCTGCTTTTTGATTAGCTTCATGGACATAGGGGTGTACTTCGTTATAAATCCAACGGTCATTCATCCAGACGATACTGGAATCTCTTTTCTTTTTTAAATCTTTAGTTTCTTTTTTATTCAAGGGTTGTTTTTTAAAATCTCTAGCGTAACCTAATCCTCCCGTGACTCCCGTATCCTCTTTATGGCTTAATCCATACTTAACAATATCGTCACAGATTCTTGGAGGAATGACGGATTTAAACCACCAATAGTAATATTGAAGGTTCATTAGCAATATTCATAAGTCATGGTTAAAAAAATATTCATTTGTTTGCTTTTATTCTGAGATATAAAATAACGTTGCGTGGAAGGAAAGATAATAAATTTATTGTCTTGCAAAGGAATATGCCAAGTCCTGTTTTTTCTTCGATTATCATCATATTCGATCACCAATTCACAAGAATCTTTAGCCACCTCCACTCCATAAAGACAGGTATAGTCTGGTGAAGTTTTTAAAAGTAGCGGTGCAACTTGATGCCGAGTGAATGAGGATTCGTGAGGATTATAAATATTTCCCCATTCTTTTTTACCAATTAAAGTTTTAGAATATTCCTTAAAATGATCTCTAATATAGTCTTTCAGCCATTGCAAAGGCTGTGAGTAAGGAACTTCAAGATCCTGATAAGAATAATCTTTATTGTTTCTACTTAAACGTTTGTCGAAAGCAAAGCTGTTGACAATGTCATTCTTGATTTGTTTGCGGTCAATTTTAATAACTTTAACCGTATCTATATAGAGATCTATTTCTGATAATACTTTCTTCTGCATACATCAGATTTTATAGGATTTAGGGATATTTGTAAAGATTAGGCTACGACTTTATCCCAAGCTTTAGTAGATTCATTCCAAGTATAAGACTCTGCTACTTCATCTACTGTCATGGTACTTGGTTCAGGTGTGGGAGGTTCCCATCGTGCCGTTGTCGTATTTAAAGTCCAACTTGGATAGGGTTGTTTAGCCCTGAAAATATTATTATCTTCATCATACATCATTCCTAATCCTGCATAGTTGCCTCTCAAAGGGGTTTTTCCTTCAAGATGTATTCCATTCCGAGTATTATAAGATGTTTGTATCCACATGGATTTTGGCCAACCATGTAGTTTTTCTAAAAATCGTTGACCTACCTTTTCATCTTCTTGACCATTACCGTTAAGCACATCACTGTTATGTACTACATGAACAGCTATTACTTTTCCATTAATACCTAATTTTGCAAAATGTGCCATAATTACCTATTGAAACTTGTATCTTACTACAACGTACCCGCTGCCGCCTGCTCCACCTCCATTACATGGAAGAGGTGTCGATGCAGAACCCGAAGCTGCTCCTCCGCCTGTATTTACTGTTCCAGCCATGGCAGGGCCCGGCGTGGGATTACTGTTTCCTCCACCTGCCGTTCCTTGGCCACCACCATCCGCAACATTAGCGCCTCCTCCTCCACCACCAGCTCTCGCCACGGGAGAAGCTGTAATGCAAGAAGTTGCTCCGGCACCACCGTCGCCTCCTTCTCCACAACCTGCGTTAGCTCCAACAGCTGTGGCTCCGCCACCGCCGCCTGAAGATAAATCGGGAGCAGGATTACATTTGCCACTGCCACCAGCAAAACCTTGATTAGGAGTTGTAGGAGGGGTATTACCTGCTCCTCCAGCACCACCAGTACACGAACCACCACCTCCGCCTGAACCTCCTGCACCTCCTGCACTTCCAGGAGCGCTGCCACCTGCCTCGCCAGATGTACCACCCCCAGCAGAGGTTATTGTTGAAAAAACTGAATCGTCGCCAGCAGTACTTTTGCAGTTTTTTGAAAGTGAACCTGCACCGCCTGCACCAACTGTTATTGTATAATCTGTTACGGCAGCAGTTAAAGCTGTTGTACATGGACCTGTGCCTAAAGGAGAAGTGGTATAACAACCTGATGCTGTACCATTAGATTCTCTATAACCGCCAGCACCTCCTCCTCCACCACTATGAGTTCCAGGGCCGCCTCCTCCGCCGCCTGCACCTCCAGCGACAACCAAATAATCTATGGTACTTGAACCAGCCGAATTTCCTGCATTCGATACGCACAAAGGTCCTGTTCCTGTAAAAGTATGAACTTTATAATTCGTACAGACAATACATCCTGTCGCCGTTGGTTGATTACCGCCTGTTGCTGCTACAAATTCAGCTTGAACCATTGTACCATCATTACCTTGACTTGTTTGTATCCACCCTTGAGTGGTTCCCGTATAAATAATTGTTACGGCGCCTCTCTCTGCACTTACTGTTGCATCACAACATGCACCTTTAATTTTTTTACCACCTCTTCCTAATGTTAAAGCATTACTATCAAATGTCCCTGCAAAATCCACAAAGGAAGCTTGATCACCTTCGGCTGGACTACATGGAAGGGTTGCTGTAAAAGCGGTTGAAGTTGTATTCACTAAATAACCTGATCCTGCGGCAACACAAAAGGCTCCGGTCTTAACTGTGGTACACCAACTGATCGCACCCCCACCAGCCGCAGCAGCAACAACTCCTGAAGCTCGATATGGATTATTTCCTACTGGTCCACTCATAAATTTTTATCTCCTATAACGTTTGTTCTAAATAACTAATAACAACGTCAACATTAGCACTACTAGCGGTTTTAGCTGAAAGCACGTCAGTTGCTTCAAGCACAATTCTTGTAGTATGTTCGAAAGTTGCGTTGGCAGCTAGAGCTTGATCTGAATAAATTTCATAATCATTAGCACCAGCGTCATCTCTAATATAGAGATCAAAAGTTTCATCAGCTCCCGCCGTTTCACAAATCGATATATTAAGTATCGTTAAAGTTTTACCTGATGCTGCCGTTAACAAATCATTTTCAGAATTTGTAACTCCTGCTACCAGCTTTACTTTCATTACTTCACTTGCCATATTTTCCTCCTATTAAAATCCAAATACTAATACTTTTCCGGTACTAGAAATATAAGGTGTCATTGCTGGATTAGCAGAGACAGTAACCGTTGAAGTCCCGGACGTTGATATTCCATTGCCTGCCGAGACCGCTATTCCCAAATCAGCACCAGCATCTAAAACATTTGTTCCATCTGTATAAAGTAATTTTGTTCCTGTAACTCCTGCCGCCCATTCGACCCCTGTGCCAGAAACTGTTTTAAAGGTAACGGTATAAGTACTACCACCTTCTGCATTGTTAACGAGCCACCAGTTTTCAATACTGTCTGGTACCGTTACAATAGCATTTCCAACAGACAATGTTCCTGTTAATTTAATAACACGAGTAGCCAGTGTAGCCCCCGTCGTTCCATCATTTTTGGTTAAAGTAACTGTTCCACCATCAGTAAGAGCTTGTGTTGTATAACCACCAGAAATCTGTTCCATGATGTTCCAGTTTGTGTTAGTGAGAGTCCCCCACGTACCAGCCTTCTCGCCGGTAGTCATGAGTTGAACCCCTAAATTTGTATAATTTGAAGCCATATTTTCTCCTATTAAGCCGCGTGTGTATCTTTTGTATAAGCGGTATAGCCAGTGATGTCAACACTTGTATAGGACGTGGACCCAGTTATGGTAGTATCTGTATAGGATGTGGACCCGGTAATAGTGTCAACTTCATAATGTAAAGGAGAAACGGTTCCTAACGTAGTTGTTGCTGACTGTCCTGTAAGTCCCATCACATCAGCTGGTGTAATAGCTCCTACAGCACTCGTAGCTGAAATTCCAGTAAGTCCCATTGTTTGAGCTGGTGGAGTAATTGCTCCAACCGATGATGTTGCTGAAACTCCTGTGGGCTGAACAGTAGGATTAGATGTGATGTTTACACTTCCCTCCGCCGTAGTAGCAGAAAGACCAGTTAAAGAAATTGTATGATAGGACCTTGCAGTTGGTGTTCCAACTGAAGTTGTCGCTGAAATTCCTGTTAAAGGAACTCCGATTATTGTAGTTACGGATCCAAGGGCAGAAGTGGCAGAAAGTCCCGTCAATGATGCAATCGTCTCTGGAGTAACTGTAGGAGAGCCTAAAGCGGAAGTTGCGGAAATTCCTGTAAGTCCCATTTGTTGTTGAGGAATTACTGGATAGCCCCAACCATAATCACTATTATTCCAAGCAAGCTCTCCCCATCCTGGTGTAGGAGATCCTAATGCTGAAGTCATGGAAAGACCTGTAAGAGGAACTGTAAGTGCTGATTCGCCCCAGTTTTCAAATCCCCAAGTATCTCTACCCCATCCTTGTTCATTGAAAGCTACAACACTTCCAAGTGATGAAGTTGCTGAGAGTCCTGTTAATGTAAGAGTGACGTCAGCTTGTTGACCCCAGGTATTCTGACCCCAGGTTGTTAAGGCTTGATTCCAAGTGTTAGCCATAAGGAAGGACTCCTTACGCTAGCTGGATGATCGCTGTTGATGCAGCTGCTGCTGGAAATTCAATCGTGAATGTTCCACTAGTAACTGTTTTGTCCCCACCAAAATTGATAACAATGACGGATCGATTAGTAGTAAATCCTGTAATAGCAGTAGTATTATAAAGCAAACATCCTCGTGCAGTAAAACTAGCCGATGTCCAACTGGTATCGGCAAAATCACAAACCGCGGTGTCACTATCTAAAGTAACATCAATATTTGTTAAAGTATTTCCTCCGCCTGAATATCCTGAAGATGTAGTTGTAACTTCATAAGTTGAAGTTGGATCGGCAGTGGCATCTGCGGGTGCAGCGTAAACTGTTGTTGATTTACTTAATGTCGCTGAGTTGCTTGAATATAAAGCCAGTTTAATCGTATTTCCGGCAGCCGTACTTCCAGAGGCATTTAAACAATGTCCTCCTTGTAAAATTTCTTCTTTAAAGCTGTTACAAATTGCTGATGTTATTGCCATAATTTAATCCTTTAAGGTGACGGTGATTTAACTGGGATACGAACCGTACCATCAGTGTAATCGTCTCGTCTTCTTCTTCCAAGTTGCATTCCTGCAAACTTCTGTACTTCTTGTTTATACTTGTTTTCATATAGTGTCAATATATCCATCGGTCCTTTTAAATATCCAAAAGCCTCTACTAAGCAGCCATATAAAAGGCCACTAGCAAAGTATCGGCTGAGATAAGTCCCAGAGGTATTAGTCACTAGACTTGTAGGTTGTGCATTATAATAAAGTCTAAAAGCATATGTCGCGTCCGGCGTAGGGGCTAGAAGAAGCCCTCCTGAAGTTGTGTCACTCAAGCCCGTAGCTCCTCCAAACATTGCATAATATTTAGGTTGGCCAGTAACATCTTGTCCTGTAAGTCCTCCCGCAGGTCCTGTTAACTTTGCTACATATTCTCTTAAATAAGTGACATCTTTTTTCTGTAAAAAAACGGAATTTCCATCAGTTGATGAGGTGGAATCAAATACTTCAACAGCACGAACAAACAAAGCTCCTGCGTCAACATTAATAGTATTATTATCAAGCGCAAAATTCCCAGTAGCCATTTTTCTATCAGAATCCATAGGGAGATCATATAAAATTCTATTTTCTGCATTTCCTATAAATCTGCTTAGAACAGCACCACTAAAAACAGTACTGTCTACTTCGGCATAACCTCTAATGTCAGCTTCTAATTCTGCGAGTGTATATGTAGCCATAATTAATAACCCCTTTGTACAATAGTGTTACAGCTTGAGCAACTCTTCATATATCTTTTATGAACAGTGCAGTGAGTTGGTTTTGGTTTGGGTGGCGCTACTGTTGGAACTTCTTTTTTACCAAATAATTTTTTAATAAATTTAAACATTATGATCTATCGTTTACGGGTCCACCGAAAACAAAAAATCCTCCTCCTGTTGCTATACTAGTAGCAGCGTTTGCTAAAGTAAAACTAAAACTATTGCTTACAGTTAATGTTGATGGTTCTCCTGCATAAGGAAGAGAACTGTCGATTTTAGTTATTTCATAGGAGCCATAAATTTTAGCCCCTGCTGTATGAGCTGCCGCTGTCGTAGAAACTGGTGTTTCCCCATAAGAAGGAGCAGCCGTTCCTCGAGTACAGCCTGTTAAAGTATTTGTGCTTCGACCGGTATATTGAATAGTTTCACTAGTAATTTTTCCATACTGTAACGAAGATTGATCTGTGTCAGTTGCTTCAATGACAATATATCCTGAGGTAGGAAATTGCGAACCATCGGTTAGTACAATAGAAGTATCTGTAGCTGTAATAGTTGTAGCTAAAGTGGTGCTTAATTCAAAAGTAGATATAGCTACCCCTCCTACAGGATTTTTAACTTGATAAAATCTAACTGCATCTCCAGTAGATCGTTGATGTCTATTTTGGTTTACAATAACTGTAGTGCCTATCTCAGTGGTAAAAGGATTATCATTTAAGGGAGCCGGCGTAGCAAAAGCTACTCTTGAAGGTCTAGCTCGTTGTAAAGCTTGAGGATCCGCACTTGTAGGTTTAGGTTCCAATTGAGGTTGTTTAGGTTCAAATTCTGAAAAATGAACCCACGCGCCATTCCATTCTCTTACCATTTCCAGATAAGGAAAAGCTAATCCAGATCTATCTGAAATAGCAAGTGCATGTTTACCTGAAGCAAATGTAGTCATAATTAAGCGTTAGGATAGTAAACCTTAGGTGCGATATAAGTACTTGTAATATCAGCGTCCTCTTTTATGGCTCTAGCCAATTCATCCTCATAATAAAGTTTTAATTCCTGCGACCTTTGGGGCACATTTTTTTGGGATAAATAAAATGCTAGTCCCGCTGTCATACAAGGTGCAAATCTGTAGGGTACATTACTTGCATTTGTATAAGCACCTGCATCCTGAATTCTTCGTACATAATATAAATTTAATTTATTTCCATCTTGCGCTGCCCCAGGAGTTAAATATACAGTTATAGTTGTTCGATCAATAAATCTTTGAATAAAAAAAGAAGTGGGAGTTCCTTTTGCTGTTTTATTAGAATAGCCTTGATACTGAGATCGACTGACTTCGGTCATTGGAGAATCAATACTTGTAGAAGTAATTCTATAATTAACTTCTAATATGTTATCCATTCCAGTAGCATGTTGAGTGACTGCATCGGCACTTGAATGTGTAGCCGCAGTAGTACCATTAGATCCACGCACAGCTCCTGTAAGATTAGCTGCTCCAGTCAATGCTGATTTTCCTGTGTATCGAATCGTTTCAGATCCTACCGTAATCGTTCCTCCTCCTTGATCAGCGCCAGGCATATCTGTAACTTCTGTTAAAGGAATATCGGTAACCGCTGCATTAATTCCTGCAGACAAAGTCGTTGTTAATCCGTTAGAAGCACCATCAGCCGGGGATCTATACGATGTATAAACACTCGTTCCGTCTACTAAAGTAAAACCTTGATTAGCGATTTCCCAATAATGAAGTCCTCTATTACTCCATTCAGAAAATAAAAGATTTAAAGATCGTTTAGCTGTTTTTAATTGATAACCTGAAACGTTTTGTAAGCCAATTCTTTCGTAAGCCTCTTCTACGATCTCATCAATCGGAAGAGTTTTATCAAATGTATAAGAGTGAGAAGTAGTGTTAGCCATGTAACCCTACCCGTCATAGTATACTGTTATACCTGTGACATCCGCTGCAGTTAGATTTATGTACGCACCCGCACTAAACAGTACTCCATTATCAGGAATGTAAGGGTCTATATTGCCTACTGCACCGGTTAAAGGAATCGTTAATAAAGTAGTTCCTGTTATTGAAGTATTCTTAAAAACTATATTTCCAGCCGAAGCTTTACTTGTACCTGTTAATCCTCTGATTCTTGTTCTTCCTGCAAATACAGTTCCAGTAAGTGCTCCTGTACCCAATATTCCTGCTTGAATATCCGTCGTAATAGATCCTGATCCAACAATACTCGTAACCGTCAAATATTTATTTGCAGAGTTTACAGTACCTGCATTAGGACCTGTAAGAGTTTCTGTTTGAGCATCTCCATTTCCATCAGTTCCAGTGATATCAAAAGTTATTCCACTATTATCAGCACTTGAATATAAAGTTATTGTTTCTGTAAGATTTCCATAAGGTCCTCCGTCAGCTATAACTAAAGTTGTAGCCGAACCTGATGCAGATACTTGATCAGCATCGACACCGTCCGGTTCAAAAAATTTCGATTTTACGTCTGATACGTTTGCCATAATTCAATCCTTTAATCTTCTAAGCTCCCGAAGGAGCTTAGAATAATTTTTTTATTACGCAGTAGCAAATGGTGTTGCTATAGTTCCTGATCCTTTTAACAAAGAATTATGAACCAAATATGCATCATCATCTATAGCTGTAATTTGTACAACGCTACCTGCGATACCACCTTCTTCTGCCCCTGTCATAGTGATTACGTCGTCATTAACTCCTGGAAAGAAAGTTTTAAAATCACCATTAGTAACCCCAATATTAATCGAACCAACGAACCTATCAGTTCCGTCAGTTAAGATATCCATGTCAGTCGCTGCTGTTTCAACATAGAAATAGAAGCTTGCACCAATATTGTTAAGGTTATTGTAGTCGGTAGAACCGGCTACAGCGCTATTTGAATTTACATTAATTGTAGGTAAAGTAAATTTTCCATCTGCGTCGTTACAAAGTAATATCTTCCCTGCATGATCAGCAACCGTTAAAGTTGTGTCCGCAGTTAAGCTTACCGTGTTAGCAGGCCCTGTAGTAATAAATCCACTCTTCGAGTAGACTGGTCCTGCAAATGTAGTTTTTGCCATAATTAAAATCCTCCTAGTTTAATGAACGTAATCTCTAGGCCGTCGAGTATACGCGTTTACGTTCTTAATTTAATGTATACTGATTAATCTATACCCCAAATTTAAATTTGGCGCAAGTGATCCTGTAGGTTTTGTATGATTTTTGATAGCGCTTAAGTGGCTATCGAAACTTCGGCCTTAGATTCAGAAATCTTATTTCTAAGATCTGCTTGGCGAGCTTCTTCTAATTTGATCTGAGTAATAGTACTTTTAATCTTCTCATCAATTTCGACCATATTAAGAGTATATTTACCGGATTCGTTATACTCCTGCTCCCAACTTAACTCCAAGGACTTCTTTTGTTTGTATAGGTCTTGGATCATTTATAACCTCCTCATAGGTTATCCATTTACGATCTTTCCTCGTAAATCCATTAGACTCGAACTTTACCTCATTTTTTCCCAGTTTGTCAAGGATTGATTTTTCAATACCTTCTGGGGTGTCTTCAGCTGAAACATTAAAATCAGCGGAATAGCCGTAAGCAAGAATCTGTACTCGGAAGTTTTTCATAGTGAATTTCTATCTTTATTAAGTAAATGGGGCGGTTTTGAGGCCGCCCCATTAATTTTCTTTAAGTATTACGCACCTTCAACACCGTAAATACCTCTAGGGTCCGATACGCCAAAAACGTATCTTGCTCTAGCTTTGTATCTTACGTTGCCAGTGTCAAAGTCCCCTTCCATCTTAGTAGTAAGAGGAGCTCTGTCAAAGTGTTTCATACCATTAGGTACATCTGTGATTATGTACCAAGAATCAGTATCTGTAAGGTAGTTGTTCACTCTATAACCTTGAGGAATCATACCCATAGATTTGATTGCATTGATATCATTATCAGCAGTTCCAACTCTACCTTGAGATTTCATCAATCTCTCAGCAGTGAACTGATTAGCAGATGGGACAATCATCTTCACACCTTTAGCAGCGATTTTTAAACCTCTTTCATCAGTTAGTGCAGCGATATCAATTAACGCTTGTTCTAACGATGTTTCGTTTAAATCCGCTTGCGTAGTAAGAGTATTTGAAAATACTCCAGCTATCGTTGGGTGTGCAGTACTAAATAGTGAAACGCTATCTCCTGAATCATAGTTATCTGTAGTAGGTAACCCTTGAATCAGAGGAAATACTGCTTTCACTTGTTTAGTGT